>Ga0310121_10000169_pt1 | contig 68602 bp, 69 predicted proteins | sample CB27_Tmax_986_MG_FD_203504 | JGI IMG/M metagenome (GOLD analysis project Ga0310121, IMG submission 203504) | Marine microbial communities from Western Arctic Ocean, Canada - CB27_Tmax_986 | ecosystem: Environmental > Aquatic > Marine > Oceanic | place: Canada: Western Arctic Ocean | collected... | reverse complement strand
AGTTTAATCAATTTATTATTAAAAAAAACTTTATACATTTGCTTATGATTTTCAATGAAAAAATTGCTAAACAAACCGCAAATTTTCTCTTACAAATTAAAGCAATTAAATTAAATCCAAAAAATCCCTTTAAATGGTCTAGTGGATGGAACTCTCCAATATACTGTGATAACAGAATTTGTTTATCTTATCCTGAAATCAGAGACTTTTTGGCTAATTCTATTGCTGAAGAAATTAAAAAAAAAACTGATAGTAACTTTATTATAGCCGGAGTAGCTACAGGAGCTATTGGAATCGGAATGTTAGTTGCTGATAAATTAAACTCACCTTTTATTTATGTAAGACCTGAGCCAAAAAAACATGGAAGACAAAATCAAATAGAAGGAGTTCTTAAAAAAAATGAAAAAGTTGTTGTAATTGAAGACCTAATAAGTACTGGAAAAAGTAGTATAGATGCTGTTAACACAATAAAAAATACTGGAGCTAAAGTAATTTTTATGATGGCCCTTTTTACGTACGGATTTGAGATTTCTAAACAAAACTTTAAAAATTTGAATTTAGAATTAAAAACGCTTTGTGATTATAATAATTTATTAAAAGTTGCTATTGATAATAATTTAATTTCTAAAAGTGATATGGAATCATTGATAAAATGGAGAAAAAATCCTGACCAATGGTGATCTAATCATTGTAATTCATTGTTATCTCATTACTATTAAACTCAGAAATTGAACCATTATCAAATTCTAAAATTAAATTTCCAGAAATTTTAACACCTTTTAATTTAGCTCTAAAATAGTTGTTTTTGTTTTTGAATGAAGCATAGTCATTTTTTTTCCATAAAAAAGATGAAAATGAATTTATAATTTTATTTTCTTCATTATTTAATTCTTTAAAAGATTTAAATAATTCATTAATTAAAATATCTAATATCATATCTAATTCAAATTTTTTCTTTAACTCTAGAAAAACTGACGTAGCGTTAGGAAGTTCATTGAATTTTTCCTCATTAATATTTAAACCAATTCCAATAATAGAGGATTTAATATAATTTGCTTTAACTATATTTTCAATTAAAATTCCTCCTATTTTTTTGTTTCCTGCCAAAATGTCGTTTGGCCATTTAATATGAACTTTTTTTAACCCTATTTTTTTTAATGTTTTTACTATAGAAAGTGATACGCAAGAACTTAAAACAAAAGAATTAGTAAATATTAATTGATCAAACTGCTTATAAATACTGAAAGTCAGACTTTTTCCTTTTTCAGATAACCATTTATTTTTTCTTTGACCTTTTCCCTCTGTTTGGTTTATTGACCAAATAATATCGCCATCTTTACATTTAGCTGATATATGTTTTTGTTTTAAAAAATCATTTGTTGATGATATGGCATTAAGTTTGATTATATTAAAATAGGACATTAATAAGCTGTAAAAAATAATAAAGTGATAAATTTGTATAAAAATAGTTTATTTAAATGTCGAATAAAAAAGATAATGCTGATGAATTGATTACTGAAATTATTAAGTGTATAGAAAACATTAAAGGAGAAGAAATATTATTACTAAATTTGAAAAAAATTGAAAATAGCCCTTGTGACTACTTCATAATTTGCAATGGATCTTCAAACACTCAAGTAAATGCAATCGTAAATAAAATAAAAAAAAATGTAAGTAAATCATTATTAAAGAAACCTCTTCATATTGAGGGTCTTGAAAACGCTAAATGGGTATTAATTGATTATATTAACATAGTTGTTCACGTTTTTCAAAGAGAAATTAGAGAATTTTATAATATCGAAGAACTCTGGGGAGATGCCAAACTAACTAAAATTACTTCGAATTATTAATAAATTATGAAAAAAGAAAATAAACCATCCATATCGAAATTTAATATGTACTGGTTTTATGGTCTAGTGATAGCAATTCTATTGGGAATAAGTCTTTTCGGTGGTGAAGAAAACTGGTCAACAGTTAATAAAATAAATGTATCAAATTTTGAAAAATATTTAAACGACGGTGATATTAGTGAAGTGGTTATTATAAGAAATAAAAGCAGTGTTAGAGTTACATTAAATCCAGATGCATTAAATAAATCCGAACATCAAATTACAAAATCTAGGAATATATTTGGTAAAGAAAATATATCTGGTCCTCACTATCAGTTCGAAGTTGGAAGTCTAGAGCTTTTTGAAGAAAAATTGGAAAAAGCCAGATCAAAAGGTATTCCTTTTAGGCTCGAGTTTATAACTGTCGAAAATCGATGGCTAGATGTAATCCTTGGTTTTTTGCCAATTATTATAATTATTGGAGTGTGGATTTTTATTATGCGAAGAATGTCTGGTGGAGCTGGAGGAGGAGCTGGTAGTCAAATTTTTAATATAGGAAAATCTAAAGCTAAATTGTTTGATCAGAATACAGAGGTAAAGATTACTTTCAAAGATGTTGCTGGTTTAAAAGAAGCTAAAGAGGAAGTTCAAGAAATAGTTGATTTTCTAAAAAATCCTAAAAAATATACTGTTCTAGGTGGAAAAATTCCAAAAGGAGCGCTTCTAATAGGACAACCAGGTACAGGAAAAACACTTTTGGCAAAGGCTGTAGCTGGAGAAGCGAAAGTTCCTTTCTTCTCACTATCTGGTTCAGATTTTGTTGAAATGTTTGTTGGAGTTGGGGCCTCAAGAGTAAGAGATCTTTTCAAGCAAGCTAAAGATAAATCTCCAGCAATAATTTTTATTGATGAAATTGATGCAATTGGAAGAACTCGTGGAAAAAACAATTTTACAGGTTCAAATGATGAAAGAGAAAATACTCTTAATCAACTTCTTACAGAAATGGATGGTTTTGGGACCAATACAAATGTTATTGTTATTGCTGCAACAAATAGAGCTGATGTTCTAGACAAAGCTTTAATGAGAGCAGGTAGATTTGATAGACAAATATATGTTGATCTACCTGATTTAATTGAGAGAAAAGAAATTTTTAAAGTACACTTGAAACCTTTAAAAACTTCAAAAATCCTAGATATTGATTTTCTATCAAAACAAACTCCAGGATTTTCTGGAGCAGATATTGCAAATGTATGTAATGAAGCTGCTTTAATTGCAGCAAGAAAAAACAGAAAATCTGTTGGTAAACAAGATTTTTTAGATGCTGTTGATAGAATTGTCGGTGGTCTTGAAAAAAAGAATAAAATAATTACACCAGAAGAGAAAAAAACAATAGCCTATCACGAAGCTGGGCATGCTACTATTAGTTGGCTTCTTGAACATGCAGCTCCTCTAGTAAAAGTAACAATAGTTCCAAGAGGACAATCTCTAGGTGCTGCTTGGTATCTGCCAGAAGAAAGACAAATAGTAAGAACAGAACAATTACTAGATGAAATGTGTGCTGCATTAGCTGGGAGAGCAGCAGAAAAAATAATCTTTAATAAAATATCTACCGGAGCCTTAAGTGATCTTGAAAAAGTAACTAGATCGGCTAGAGCAATGGTTTCAGTTTATGGCTTAAACGATGAATTAGGGAACATTACATACTACGATTCAACTGGTCAAAGTGACTATATTTTTACGAAACCATATTCTGAAGAAACAGCAAAAATTATTGATAAAGAAATCTCATTAATTATTGAAAATCAATATAAAAGAGCTTTAAAATTATTAAAATCTTCAAAAAGTAAACTTATTAAGCTAGCAAACAGACTTCTTGAAAAAGAAGTAATTTTTAAAGATGACTTGGAAAATATTTTAGGTAAAAGACTCTTTAAAACAAATCAAGAAAAAATTGAAGAAGAAAAATTAAAAAAATCTAAAAAAATTTAAAATTTTTAATGTGAGTTTTTGGGAGAAATTTTTTGGAAAAAAAAATAAAAAGAAAACTGAAAAAAGTAAATATTTACCTGAATCCAAAGATCCCAATGATCTCTCTTTTGTTAAAAAATTTACTATTAAAGGTGGTAGATTTCTCTTTTGTGAAAATAAATCTGAAACACTAACAAATTTTAATGAAATATTAAAAGAAAATAATTGGAATATAAACGAAACTTTTTGTTTTAATTCAGACTTAATCAATAAATATAATATTAAAACAATTGAGCATGACATCTCTCCTGAAAAATTTAAAACATGCTTAATTCAGTGTGAATTTCTTATAAGTAACACTGGTTTAATTTTAGTGAGTGATAAACAAATAAAACAATATAAATTAAAAGAATTACCAGAAACACTAATTATAATATCAAACACTAAACAATTCGCTTCAGATGTAAGTGAAGGAATGACTCTTCTTAAGAATAAATATGAAAATATAATACCAACAAATATTACCACAATAAATATAAAAAACAACCTAAATAAAGACAGTGAATTAAATTCAGATATAAATAATTCAAAAAACATATATTTACTACTACAAGATTTTTAGTATAGATGAAAGAGTTTTTAACAAGAAGTTTATCTGGTATAATATATGCTTTCCTTATTATTTTTTCTTTAATAATATCAGAGTTTTTTTTTACTCTTATAATTTTAATTTTTACTTTATTAGCTTTAATTGAATTTCAAAGAGTCTTAAGTTTTTTAAATCCTTTTCCTGCTATATTTCTGCTAATTATTTTCATTAACTTTTACCTAGGTAATTTCAACTATAAAATTGAAAATTTACTACTTATTATTGTTCTATTGACTAATAGTTATTTGATATACGACCTTTATCTTAATAAATTTAATCCAATAAATATCTATCACAAATTACTGTTACCAATACTATATATATCTGGGTCAAGTTATTTTATCATTGCTACTCAAAAAATATCTTATGACTTTTCTTATTGGATTACTATATACTTTTTCAGCATAATTTGGATAAATAATTCTTTTGCATATTTTATTGGGAAAAAATGGGGAAAAAATCTTCTTTATAAAAACATCTCTCCAAAAAAAACATGGGAAGGTTTCTGGGGAGGCCTGTTGTTTTCTATTCTTGGAAGTGTCTTTTACCATAGTTTGCAAACAAATTTTGAATTATGGATTTTCATTTCTTTAGGTATTATATTACCTATACTTGCAACAATTGGTGATTTAATTCAATCAAAATTTAAAAGAAGGGTGAAAATTAAAGATAGTGGATCACTAATACCTGGACATGGTGGTTTTTTCGATAGAATGGATAGTGTTATTTTTTCTGCCCCATTTTTTTATATCTCATTAAAAATTTTAAAAAATGTTTCATAAAGAGGGATATAAAATAATTATTATAAGCTTTATTTTATCATCAATTCTTACAATTTTATTTGAAAATATTATTTTCAATTTTACCCTTAAAATTATTTTACAAATTAGTGTTCTATTTCTATTAATAATAATTTTACAATTCTTTAGAAATCCTGTCAGAAAAACTAAAATCAATCAAAAAAAAATTATAGCTCCAGTTGATGGGAAAATTGTTATGATAAATGAAGTATTTGAAAAAGAATATTTTAAAGAAAAAAAATTACAAATTTCAATTTTCATGTCTCCTATAAATGTTCACGTAACAAGATACGCCCTAAGTGGAAAAATTATTTTTAGCAAGTATCATCGTGGAAAATATCTTGTAGCATGGCATCCAAAATCTTCTGTAAAAAATGAAAGGACTACCGTAGTTATTAAAAATAAAACTTTTGGTAAAATTCTGTATCGTCAAATTGCTGGTGCATTGGCTAGAAGAATAATAAATTATGCTAAAATAGGTAAAGAAGTTGTCCAGGGAGATGATGCAGGATTTATAAAATTTGGTTCAAGGGTAGATCTTTTCTTACCACTTAATACTAAATTAAATGTAAAATTAAATGATCATGTAAAAGGAGGAATAGATTCAATTGCTGAAATTACTAATTGAACTTATCTAAACTTTTCCTCAAAAGTGCAATTTTCTCATTCGCATCTAATGCTTTTTTTTTCTCAATTTCTATTATCTTTTTTGGAGCATTTTCAACAAATTTTGAGTTTAAAAGTTTTTTTTCGACTGATTTAAGAAAACCTATTGCATAACTAAGCTCATCTTCAATTTTTTTAATTTCTAATTTATTATCTAATGATTTTTTTAATGGCATGAAAAATTCTAATTTTTTTACTCTAAAAAAACACCCATTTAAAGTTTTATCAATATTTCGTTCAATTTTTTCAAGACCTCCAAGTTTAATTATACTTTCTGAAAATTTTAATACTTTTTTATCATTATTCATTTGAAGAATTAGCTTTTCTTTAGATTCTATACCCTTTTCTTTTCTTATTTTTCTTATAGACACAATAATATCTTTGGCTAACTGAAAATGTTCTAAAGATTGATTATCATAATTTTGAATTTCAGGCCATTTCGATATACACAAAGCTTCATCAGGCCTTCTGGTTGAAATTCTATGCCATAATTCTTCAGTAATAAATGGCATAAAAGGGTGAAGTAATTTTAAATTTCTTTCAAAAATAATTTGAACTTTTTTAATTAATTTAGATGAAACAGGTTTATTATAATCTGGTTTTATTAATTCCAAGAACCACGAACAAAAATCTTCCCAAATCAATTTATAAATTGTCATTAAAGCTTCAGAAATTCTATATTTTATAAATTGAATTTCTAATTTTTCAAGAGTTTTTTGAAATTTATTCTCATACCAAAAAATTGCTTGAGTTTCTACTTTAGATAAAGTATTACTTTTACTTATCTTCCAACTAAAAATTAATCTAAAAGAATTCCATATTTTAATTGCAAAATTTTTTCCCTGTTTACAAAGATTTTCATCAAATAATAAATCATTTCCGGCAACAGAACTAAGCATTAATCCAACTCTAACTGAATCTGCCCCATACTTATTTATCAAATTTAAAGCATCAGGTGAATTCCCTAACTGTTTAGACATTTTTCTACCCTTCATATCCCTAACTAGTCCTGTCAAATAAACATTAGAAAAGGGTTTCTTTCCTATAAATTCAAATCCAGAAATAATCATTCTAGCAACCCAAAAAAATAGAATGTCAGGTCCAGTAACAAGATCTTGAGTTGGATAATAATAATTTATATCCTCATTTTCAGGATTTCTGATTCCATCAAAAACAGATATAGGCCAAAGCCATGAAGAAAACCAAGTATCAAGTACATCAGGATCTTGAGTTAAATCACTCTCCTTTAGTTGTTTATTTCCTGTTTTTATTATTGCTTTTTTTAAAGCATTTGAAATATTTTGAGCAACAACAAAATTATCTTTATTTTCACCATAATAATAAGCAGGAACTCTATGCCCCCACCATAGTTGTCTAGAAATATTCCAATCTCTAATATTTTGCATCCAATACCTATATGTACTTTTAAATTTCTTAGGAATTAATGTAATAGAATGATCCTCTAAAACTGCAACTTTTGCAGGTTTTACAATTTCTTCCATCTTTAAAAACCATTGATCAGATAATCTTGGTTCTATAACTGATTTCGTTCTTTCAGATAATCCAACCTTATTTTTATGTGATTCAAATTTAATTAGATTTCCATTTTTATTTAAATCTTCACATATTTTTTCTCTTGCTATAAACCGATCTAAACCATTATAAATTAAACCATTATGATTTAATGTTCCATCCGAGTTAAAAATATCAATAAACTCTAAATTATGCTTCTCACCAAGCACCTTGTCATTAAAATCATGAGCTGGTGTCACTTTTAAACAGCCCGTTCCAAATTCCATGTCTACGTAAGAATCACCTATAATTGGAACCAATCTATTACAGATTGGAACAATAGCTTTTTGCCCAATTAGATCTTTATATCTTGTATCTTTAGGATTTACACAAATGCCAGTATCTCCCAATATAGTTTCAGGTCTAGTAGTTGCTATAATTATTTTTGATTTAGAATTTTGAATAGAATATGCAACATGAAATAATTTACCCTCTCTCTCCTCATAAATAACTTCCTCATCAGATAATGTTGTTTTAGCCTCAGGATCCCAATTAACCATTCTATATCCTCTGTAAATTAATCCTTTATCATATAAATCAACAAAAACGTTAATTACTGATTCATACATCTCCTTATCTAAAGTGAATTTAGTTCTACTCCAATCACAACTACATCCAATTTTTTTTAACTGTTCTAATATAACACCACCATATTCATTAGTCCAACTCCAAGCATGTTTTAAAAACTCTTCACGGGTTAAATCTTGCTTATTTATTCCCTCCTCTTTTAATTTTTCAACAACTTTAGCTTCAGTAGCTATGGAAGCATGATCTGTTCCAGGAACCCAACATGCATTATAACCTTTCATCCTTGATCTTCTAATTAAAATATCTTGAATACTGTTATTTAGCATATGCCCCATGTGAAGAACACCAGTAACATTTGGAGGAGGAATAACTATCGTATAAGGAGGTCTTTTGTCAGGTACAGACTTAAAATATTCATTTTTCAACCAGTAAGAATACCACCTGGTTTCTATTTGATTGGAATTAAATTTTGAAGGAATTTCCATAAGTTAAAGTAATTATTTACCCCCGGACAAAAATAATAATATCAGTTGTCATAACCTATTTTTAATAAACCCCTAATTAGTTAAATAATAAAGATTTTTCTTTAAAGATTAATAAGAGAATTAAAAATTATTAATATTTTTGCAAATTAAATTTTTATAATGCCTAAATTATCAAACAAAGGGATTGAATTACCTTTTTCTCCAATCAGAAAATTGGTTTCTTTTGCAGATGATGCTAAATCTAGAGGAGTTGAAATTTTTCATTTAAATATAGGTCAACCTGATATTGAGTCACCAAAAGAAGCATTAAATGCTGTTACTAAATCAAACTTAAAACTACTTCCATATGGACCATCGCAAGGATCTCTTTCTTATAGAAAAAATCTTTGTAAATATTATAATAATCATAATATTCATACTAATCCAAATCAAATAGTAATCACTACTGGGGCAAGTGAAGCATTAACATTTTGTTTAAATGTTATTTGTGATGCAGGTGACGAAATAATAATACCAGAACCCTTTTATGCTAACTACAATGGTTTTGCCACAGCTGCAAATGTAAAAGTAGTGCCAATTATTCCTGATAAAGAGGAAATCTTTGAAATTCCATCTACAAAAAAAATTATTTCCAAAATAAACAAAAAAACAAAAGCAATACTTATTTGTAATCCAAGTAATCCAACTGGTTATGTTTATAAAGAAAAAGAAATCGGATCACTTTGTGAAATTGCTTTAAAAAATGATATTTTCATAATTGTAGATGAAGTTTATAGAGAATTTATTTATGATAAAATAAAACACTATTCTGTTTTAAAAAATTCAAAATACAAATCTATTTCAATTATGATAGATTCAGTATCTAAAAGATATAGTCTTTGTGGTGCTCGAGTTGGTTTTATTGTCTCTAAAAATAAATCTTTTGTTAAAAATATTTTAAAATTTGCTCAATTAAGATTATCTCCTCCTACATATGCCCTCATGGCAAGTGAAGCTGCTCTAAAGGCTCCAAAAAGTTATATGTTAAATGTCTTAAAAGAATACTCTAATCGTCGCAAAATACTTCTTGAAAATTTAAATAAAATTAAAGGTGTTTCAGCAACGAAACCTATGGGAGCATTCTATTGTATTGCAAAATTGCCTGTCAAAAATGCAGAAAACTTTTGTCGTTTTTTACTTAAAGATTTCAGTGATTTAAATCAAACTATTATGCTTGCTCCTGCACAAGGATTCTATTCAACCCCTGGATATGGTATTGATAAAGTTCGCTTTGCTTTTGTTTTAGATAGTTCAAAACTAATTAGAGCCACTCAAATTCTAGAAAAAGCTTTAAAAGTTTATCCAAATTAATAAGAGTTTACTATATTCAAAGTATGCTTTCAATTAAAGAAAATGTTTCACTTAAAACATTCAATACATTTAAAATTGATGTTTTATCTAAAGGTTTAGTTTTAGTAAAAAATTTTGAAGAACTAAATGAAGCATTAATAAATAATAACTATAAATTATATAGAATCTTAGGTGGAGGAAGCAATACACTTTTTACTGAAAATTTTGAAGGTCTAACAATTCATATTGCTAACAAGGGTATTTCAATAATAAAAGAGTCTAAAAAGGATGTAATAGTTGAGATTCAAGCTGGTGAAAATTGGCACGATTTAATTTTATGGGCATTAAAAAACAATCTTGGAGGTGTCGAAAATTTATCATTAATCCCTGGAAATGTTGGTGCAGCACCTATTCAAAATATTGGCGCTTATGGAGTTGAATTAAAAGATGTTTTCTTTAGTTGTGAAGCACTGAATATAAATACTAAGAAAATAAAAAAATTTTATCTTGATGATTGTGAATTTGAATACCGAAGTTCGATCTTCAAGACAAGAGAAAAAAACAACTATGTAATAATGAAAGTTTGTTTAAAACTTTATAAAGAGCCTCACAAATTTATCACTAGTTATGAAAAAATAAAAGAAGTAATTAATAACAAAAAAGTGTCTATTCAAAATATTGCAAAAGCAATTATTAAAATTAGAAAATCTAAATTACCAGATACAAAAATTATAGGAAATGCAGGTAGTTTTTTTAAAAACCCCATTATTGACTTAAATCATTACCTAAATTTAAAGAATAAATATAAAGACATTCCAGGATTTAAAACCTCATTTAACAAAATTAAAATACCAGCTGCTTGGTTAATAGAATTTCTTGGATATAAAGGTTGTAAAATTGGAAATGCTGGCATATATAAAAAACAAGCTTTAGTTCTCATTAATTATGGAAATGCCTCTGGAAAAGACATTTTTAATATTGCAAAAAAAATCAAAAATGATGTTAAAAATAAATTTAATATCACATTAGAATTTGAGGTTAATATTCTATAAATCTAATATTTTATTTTTTAAAGTTTTACAACCATTATACTATTCTCTTCTTTTTGAATCTATAACAATAGTTACTGGTCCATCATTTATTAAACTAACCTGCATATTTGCACCAAATTCTCCTGTTACCAATAACTTTTTAATAATAGCTGAGCTTTTTTCAATAAAATAATCATAAAGAGGAATTGCATGATCATGCTTAGCAGCATTTATATAAGAAGGTCTATTACCTTTCTTTATTGAGGCAAATAAAGTAAATTGGCTTATTATCATAATCGATCCATTTATATCCTTTAAAGAAAGATTCATTATTTCAGAATTATCATTAAATATTCTCATATCAACAATCTTATTTACAAGCCAATCAACATCATCTTTATTATCATTATTTTCAATCCCCAATAAAACGACGAGACCAAAATCTATGGTTCTTTCTTCAATATCATTTATGATAACTTTAGCTTTCTTAACTCTTTGAATTACAGCTCTCATTTAATTAATTTCTATAAGTTAAATTTTCATCTATTAACTTTAAATAACTTTTATATCTTGATTCTGATATTTCATTATTGTTTAAAGCATTAATTATTGCGCACTCTGGTTCATTTAAATGTAAACAATTATTATACTTACAATTTTCTTTTAGTTTAACAAACTCAGGGAAAAAATCTCCAACCTCATTCGGGCTTATATCCACTAAACCAAACCCTTTAATTCCAGGAGTGTCTATTATTCTAATGTCATTTTTTAAATCAAACATTTGCGAATAAGTTGTGGTGTTCTGACCTTGATTATATAAGTTAGAAATCTCACCTGTCTTAAGAGATAAATCAGGAGAAATCGAATTAATTAAAGTTGATTTACCAACTCCACTATGACCTAAAATCATATTAACTTTTCTCTTCATTAGTTTAGAGATTCTTTTTACTGAAATTGAATTTATAGCAGAAATTTTTAAACATTTATAACCTATTGATTCATAAATATTTTTCAAACTTTCTATTTCTTTTATTTCTGATAATGAATATATATCCATTTTATTAAAAACCAGATTTAAAGGAATTTTATAGGCTTCTGAAGTCACCAAAATTCTATCAATAAATTGAGTAAAAGTAATTGGATATTTTAAAGTAACAATTAAAAAAATCTGATCAATATTTGATGCTATTATCTGAACTTGCTTAGATAATTTAACAGACTTTCTGATAATATAATTTTTTCTTTTTTTGACTTCAACAATAATTCCTTGATTAGGTTTTTTCTTACTTTCTAAATTAAAACTTACTTCATCTCCAACAACTATGGGACTAGTACTCTTTATATTTTCTAGTCGAAGTTTTCCCTTAATTCTGCAATTAAAAAAACTATTACCAGATTTTACAACATGCCAAATACCTGTTGATCGATAAACAATTCCTTTTTTCAATTTTTTTCTTGCAAAGTAAGATTTACAATTTTTTTTACCAAATCATTGAGATTCTTCATATTCTGAATTTGTATCTTTACAAAAAAAATAATGTCAAAAAAAGGGATTCTAATGATTCTAGATGGATGGGGAATTGGAAAAAATCCGGAAGTCTCTGCTATTGAATTAGCTAAAACTCCAAATATTGACGAACTATACAAATGCTACAACAATAGTAATCTTAGAACCGATGGTAAATATGTTGGTCTTCCAAAAGGGCAAATGGGAAATAGTGAAGTTGGTCACATGAATATTGGTGCTGGCAGAATTGTTCACCAAGACTTAACAAAAATAAACATTGCAATTAAAGAGAATAAATTAATAAACAGAAAAACTTTAATTGAAGGATTAAATTTTGCAAAAAATAATAATAAACCTATTCATTTTATTGGTCTTTTATCTGATGGTGGTGTTCACTCCCATATTAGTCACCTTGAAGAATTAATAAAAATAACATCAAAATATAATGTTAAAAATATTTTTATTCATGCCATTACTGACGGAAGAGATGTTGATCCAAAATCAGGAATAAAGTTTCTTAATCTTACAAATAAAAAATTTAAAAAGTATGGAGCTAAATTAGCTTCTGTAATTGGAAGGTATTATGCTATGGATAGAGATAAAAGATGGGTAAGAATTAAAAAAGCATATGATCTTTTAATAAACGGAATAGGAATCAAATCTGAAAATTTAGAAAAAAGTGTTGCTGATAGCTATAGAAAAGGAGTAACTGACGAATTCATTGAACCTCATTATAAATCTGATAAAAATGGAAACCCAATTGTGAAAATTAAACAAGATGATGTAGTACTTTTTTTTAATTATAGAAGTGATAGAGCTAGAGAACTAACTGAAGTTTTAACTCAAGATACAAAACAAAAATTTAATATGTCTCCTCTAGATTTACATTATATAACTCTAACTAATTATAATAAAAACTATAATAAAATCAGAGTTATTTTTGATAAAGAAAATCTTAAAGAAACTTTAGGAGAAACACTTTCTCTCGCAAAAAAAACTCAATTAAGAATAGCCGAAACTGAAAAGTATCCGCATGTTACATATTTCTTTAATGGGGGAAGAGAAGAGTGTTTTCTAGGTGAAAAAAGAATATTGTGTCCATCTCCAAAAGTCTCAACATATGATATGCTTCCAGAAATGAGTGCTTTTAATGTGAAAAATGCCATTATAGAAAAAATTGAAATAGATAGTCCTGATTTTATTTGTATAAATTTTGCAAATCCAGATATGGTAGGTCATACTGGAAACTTAAAAGCTGCAATAAAAGCTTGTGAAACAGTAGATAATTGTGTTGGAAAAATAATTGATAAAGCTCTTTCCAAAGACTATTTTATTTTAATTATAGCGGATCATGGAAACTGTGAAACAATGATTAACGATGATGGAACTCCAAACACAGCTCATACTACTAATCCTGTACCAATTATATTAGTAGATTCAAAAAAAAGAAAAATTAAATCTGGAATTTTAAGTGATATTGCTCCTACAATTCTTGATTTAATGAATGTTAATAAACCAAAGTCTATGAACCGAAACTCATTATTGATATAAATTTTAAGGTATATCCATAATAATATATGTCTAAAATAATCATAAAAAAATTTGATGAAATTGAGTTAATTAAACAAAGTGCTCAAATAGTTTCTAAAACTCTAGGAATGCTTGCTAATGAAATTAAACCTGGGATTAATACTCTTAAATTAGATTCTTTGGCAAAAAATTTTATTAGAGACCATGGAGCTGAACCTGGCTTCTTAGGTTTATATGACTTTCCAAATACACTTTGTGTTAGCCCCAATGCGCAAGTTGTCCATGGATTACCTAACAAATATCCTCTTAAAAATGGAGATATATTGTCAATTGATTGTGGTGTTTTATGTAATGGCTTTTATGGAGACCATGCTTATACCTTTGAAGTGGGTGAAATTAAACCCGAAATAAAAAAATTACTTAAAATTTCTAAAGAATCTTTGTATCATGGTATTTCAGAATTTAAACTTGGTAACAGAATTGGAGACATTGGTTATGCTATTCAAAAACACAATGAAAAAGAAGGTTACGGAATTGTAAGAGAACTTGTTGGACATGGATTAGGGAAAAAAATGCATGAAAAACCCGAAGTGCCAAATTATGGAAAAAGAGGAAGAGGAAAAAAAATTCAAGAAGGAATGGTAATAGCTATAGAACCTATGATAAATATGGGTACTCATAAAATTAAACAACTAAATGATGGTTGGACAATATTAACATTAGATGGAATGCCAAGTGCTCATTTTGAGCATAATATAGCTTTAATAGAAGGAAAACCAAAACTACTCTCAACTTTCAAATATATCTATGACGCATTAGGTATATTTTCAAATGAAGAATCAAAATTTTTGTAAAAAAGTTATCATGAACTTTATACTAAATTTAATTTCACGAAAACATTTAATAAGAATTAGTATTATTCTAAGACCTTTACTTAAGATTTATTTTAAGGGATCAAAATTTATAGACCCAATAGACAATTCAAAATATCGAAAATTCTTACCCTATGGATATGGACAAAATATAAGAAAAAATGCATTATGTCCAGGCACATTGTCTCTTGAAAGACATCGATTATTATGGATTTTTTTTAAAACAAAAACAACTTTTTTTTCTGATAAAATAAAAGTTTTACATTTTGCTCCAGAACAACCCTTTTATAATAAATTTAAATCAATTAAAAACTGGGATTATATAACATCTGATTTAGATTCTCCAATAGCTGATGTTAAAGCTGATATATGTAAATTACCATTTAAAAATTCAGAATTTGATTTAATTATATGTAATCATGTCTTAGAACATATCAACGAAGATATTAAAGCAATGAAAGAGCTTTATAGAGTTTTAAAAAAAGGTGGGACTGCTATACTTCAAGTTCCTTTAAACGAGAATAAGGTAAAAACTTTCGAAGATTTTAATGTAATTGATCCTAAAAAAAAATCTGAACTTTTTGGACAATATGATCATGTAAGAAAATATGGTTTAGATTATTATGAGAGATTAAAATCTGTTGGTTTTCTAGTCAAAAAAATAGATATACTAAAAGATTTATCTATTGAAGAAAAAATAAAATTTTGTTTGCATAATTCAGAAAAAATACCAGTTGCTATAAAAAATTAAAACTCTGACCAATTAGAAGAAAAAATTTCTTTATAACCTAAAGAATCTGATAAAATCCAATAAGCATCAACGTCTTCAAATGATTCAATTATAGGTATTGAAAATTCAATTGGCATAATCATTAAAGCTGTTGCCCATCCATCCGCTGTCATGCAATCAGAAGCAATGACAGAAACACTTAAAATATTTGACTGGATTGATTGTCCATTTTTTGGATTAATAGAATGTACATATTTGATACCACTTAATGAATCGATTCTGTACTTTCTGTAATTTCCAGAAGTAGCAATTGCTTTATTTTTTAAAAGAATTGTTTTAATAAATTTCCTGTTCTTTTTTTGATCAGGAGTATCAATTGCAATTTTCCAATATTTTCCAGAATTTGGATTTATTCCCTTAGCAATTATCTCTCCTCCAATCTCAATTAAATAATTTTTTATTTTATAATTATCTAATAATTCTGAAATAACATCTACCATATAACCTTTTCCAATTGCATTAAAATCAAAATAAATGTTATGAAATTTCTTCTTTATAGTTCCTTCTAAAGTCATAGAAACTTTTAAAAAACCTGTTAATTCAATTAGACTATCTATTTGTTTTTTTGAAATATTATTAATTTTTATTTCTGGACCAAAACCATAAGCATTAACCAAAGATCCAACAGTCGGATCAAAAAATCCATCTGAAATATCCCATATTTGATGTGATTTATTAAATACTTTTTTAAAATGTTTATCAACAACTAATAACGAATCACCGCGATTAATTTTAGAAATATCAGAGTCCGAAATATAAGTTGAGAGTGATTGATTTATTATTTCAAAAAGTGAATCAATTTCCTTTTTTATTTTTTCATCATTATTAATACCTCCTTCATATTGGATTGAATATGAGGTTCCTAATGAATATCCATTAATTGTTTTTTTTTTATCTATATATTTATTACAAGAAAAAATAATTAAAGAAAAAAAAACAATCAATTTAATTCTATAATTTAAAATTGAAAACATTGTAATAATTTATTTATAAAAAATTTATTTGTTTTAAGTATTAAAATATCCTGTCTAAATTTTATTTCTGAGAAAAATATTTTAATTAAAGGGCTTTTATTATTTTTAAATTTAACCACCAAAGTCATCAAATCTTATATTTTCTGGAGGAATACCAAAATCATCTGCCATTTTTTCTACAGCCTGATTCATTAATGGAGGTCCACAGAAATAAACTTCAATATCTTCTGGAGCTTCATGTTTAGATAAATAATTATCAACTACAACTTGGTGAACAAAACCAATAAATCCATCTCCATATTTATCATCCAAAGATTTCTTTTCTTTCCAATTATCTTCCTCAAGAGGTTCTGAAAGGGCAATATAAAATTTAAAATTATTAAAATCTTTCTCCAAAGCTTTAAAATGATCAACATAAAAAAGTTCTCTTTTAGACCTTCCTCCATACCAAAAAGTTACTATTCTCCCAGTTTTTAATGTCCTAAACAATTGATATAAGTGAGATCTCATTGGAGCCATTCCAGCACCACCTCCAACATACATCATCTCTGAATCAGAATCATTAATAAAAAATTCGCCATAAGGTCCTGAAATTGTAACTTTATCTCCAAGCTTTCTGGAAAAAAGATAGGAAGATGCAATACCAGGATTTACAGTCATCCAATTGTTTTTACTTCTATCCCATGGTGGTGTAGCAACTCTTACATTTAACATTATTTCCTTACCTTCAGCAGGATAAGATGCCATGGAATAAGCTCTCTCAACGGTTTCAGAATTTTTCATGTTTAAATTCCATAAATTAAATTTATCCCACTCTAATTTAAATTTTTTAGAGTCATTTGGATGTTCCTTAGGATGAGCAGAAATATCAATATTATTATAATTCACTTCACATTTTGGTATTTCAATCTGAATGTATCCTCCTGCTTTATAACCCATTTCTTCAGGAATCTCAATAACAAACTCTTTAATAAAAGAGGCAACATTCCAATTTCTTGCCACCTTTGCTTCCCACTTTTTTATACCAAAAACTTCCTCGGAAACCTTAATCACCATATCTTCTTTAACTTTAACCTGACACCCTAATCTCCATCCTTCAGATACTTCTTTTCTAGAAAAATGAGGTTCTTCAGTAGGAAGAAGCTCTCCTCCACCTTCTAATACCTGACACCTACATTGAATACAAGTTCCACCACCTCCACATGCAGAGGGTAAAAAAATTTTATTATTCCCAAGTGTACTTAATAAAGTTCCCCCAGACGAAACCTCAACTTTTTTTTCACCATTAATCAACAATGCAACTAGCCCTGATGGTAAAAGTTTAGCTTTTACACCCAATAATGCTCCAACTAATAATAATGTTATTATTAAAAAAACAACTATGCTAGAAATTATTGTTAATAAAGTTAGATTCATTTATTTAAAATTTAATTCCCATAAAACTCATAAAACCAATAGCCATAAGACCCGTTATTATAAAAGTTATTCCTAATCCCCTAAGTGGAGCAGGGACATTAGAATATGAAATTTTTTCTCTAATGGCAGCAATAGCAACTATTGCCAATAACCAACCAACTCCAGAGCTAAACCCATAAATTCCAGATTCTAAAATTCCTGAAAAATCTTTTAGTTGCATAAACAATGAACCTCCTAAAATTGCACAATTAACTGCGATCAGAGGTAGAAAAATTCCTAAAGATCCATAAAGTGCTGGCGCAAATTTTTCAACAATCATTTCAACTAACTGAACCATTGAAGCAATTACAGCAATAAACAATATGAAAGTTAAAAATCCCAAATTTACATTTGCAAATTCTGGTCCCAACCAATTTCCAAGAGCACCATCCTGTAAAATATATGTGTCAATTAAAAAATTTATTGGTACTGTAACTGTTAAAACAAAGATTACTGCAAGCCCGAGTCCAAAAGCAGTCTTAACAGTCTTAGAGACTGCCAAATAAGAACACATTCCAAGAAAATATGCAAAGATCATATTTTCTATAAAAATACTTTTTACAAATAAATTTAAATATCCTTCCATTATGCATTAATTTTTTTCAATTAATTTTCTATTTCTAGACCTTTGAATCCAAATAATAATTCCAACTAATATTAGAGCCATAGGAGATAATAACATTAAGCCATTATTCTCATATCCCATTTCATAAAGTATATCAGGAATAATTTGAAATCCAAATAAATTTCCAGAACCAAATAATTCTCTAAAAAATGCAACTGCAATCAATATCCATGCATAGCCCAAAGCATTCCCAACTCCATCCAAAAAAGATCTCCAAACATTATTTCCTGATGCAAAAGCCTCTAATCTTCCCATTATAATACAATTTGTAATTATTAATCCAATAAATACACTAAGCTCTTTACTAACATCGTAAACATAAGCTTTTAATACTTGATCTACTAAAATTACCATCGAAGCCACAACTACAAGTTGTACGATAATTCTTATCCTATTTGGAATAAGATTTCTTAATATAGATATAATTACATTACTAGCAGCCATTACAGCTACTACAGATATACTCATAACAATAGCGGGTTTTAATTGTACGGTAATAGCTAATGCAGAACAAACACCTAATACTTGAACGGTTATAGGATTATCATCATCTAAAGGATCAGATAATAATTTTCTATTTTTTACTGATAACAATGGCTCTGAATCCTTATTGATAAAAAATATTAATGATCTGTTTTTTTTTTCAATTTTTTTCTTTTTCATAATTAATTAATTTAATGCCAAAGCATTATTATTATTATTAAAAAAAGGTAGATAATGTTGAAGTCTTTCAAAGATCATTTCTGTTACCCCGTCCCCAGTTATTGTAGCCCCGGAAATAGCATCAACTTCATGATCTAACTTATCTAAATTCTGAGGATCATTATTATTTTTAGAAATATTTATCCCAACTAATTTACCATTATTATCCATAACTTTCTCTCCAACAAACCTATTTTGAAACCATTCTTTAGTAATCTCAGCACCAAGACCAGCTGTTTCAGCTTTATGATCAAAAACAGCACCCTTTATAGTGCTTTTATCTTCCTTCAAAGCAATATAACCCCAAATTACATCCCATAAACCTGCTCCTCTTAATGGGATTATATAGTATTTATTCTCTTCAACTTTTGCTATATAAATCGGAAATCTTTGATTCTCAAATGGCTTCTTTATTTCTTTTGCTAAATTAATCTTAAAAGCATCAATCTGATTATCAATTGATCCATCAGACTTAAGAGATAATGCATTTGTAATAAATTTATTATATAGATTTTCAGAATTTTCCCTATTAGTTTCGACTCCAATAGAAGATAAAATATTTTGCATTTTTTCTTTTCGAACATTTTCACTTTGTAATTCTTTTAACAAACTTGCAGCTGTAGCCAAAGCAATCGCAACTACCAAAACCATTATTATTGTAAATAAAAAAGTATAAATGTTACTATCTCTATCCATAGACTATTCTAATTTAAGTAATTTTTCTTTTGACCATCTCTTCTTTCTTTTACTAATATTAGCATTTACAACGTAATGATCAATTGTTGGAGCAAAAACATTCATAAGTAATATTGCTAACATAACACCTTCAGGATAAGCAGGATTAAAAACTCTTATCATTATACAAAATACACCAACCAAAAAACCATAAATCCATTTTCCTTGATTGGTTTGAGCAGCAGAAACTGGATCAGTAGCCATAAATACAATTCCAAAAGCAAAACCTCCCACAATCAAATGATTTATCCATGAAAATTCCATTAATGAATTTAATCCTAATAAATTAAATAAAAGACCCATAAAAGCTCCTCCTAAAATTCCTGAAACTATAATTCTCCAACTTCCAACACCAGATAAAATTAGAATTAATCCACCAACAATTACCCAAAAAGTTGATGTCTCTGCTATAGATCCTGGTATTGAACCTATAAACATATCAATCATAGAGTAATTCACCTTTTGACCAGCTGCAAGTGATCCAAGAATTGTTTCTCCAGAAATAGAATCAATATTTGAAGCTTCAGAAACCCATACTTTATTACCTGACATATATGTTGGATAAGCAAAAAAAGCAAATGCTCTAGCAGTAAGGGCAGGATTTAAAATATTCATTCCTGTTCCTCCAAAAGCCTCTTTTGCAATCAAAACAGCAAATGCTACTGAGATTGCTACCATCCATAAAGGAATATCTACAGGCATTATCATAGGAATTAATAAACCTGTAACCAGATAACCCTCATTAACGTCATGACCTCTATAAACTGCAAAACCAAACTCAATTCCTAAACCAACTATATAAGAAACTATAATCATAGGAATGATTTTTAAAGACCCGTGAAAAAATGCATCGAAAAAAGTAAAACTTTCTCCTAATTGTGTATAATATTGATAACCTGTATTATAAATACCATATATCAATGCAGGCATAAGTGCAATGATAACTGTTACCATTGTTCTTTTAAGATCAACAGCATCTCTAATATGAGAACCTTTTTGAGTAGTGTGATTTGGTACAAATAAAAAAGTGTCGAATGCATTTAAAGCAGGAGCAAACTTTTCAAATCTTTCACCTTTTTGAAAGTTTCTTTTAATTAAATCTAATCTATTTCGAAAAAAATTTTTCATAACATTTTTCAACCCACCTCTTTTATCATCAATTCTATTCCTTCTCTAATAATTTCTTGAGCTTCAATTTTAGAAGTATTAGAAAAATCAATTAAACCAAAATCCTCTGGTATAACCTCATAAATTCCTAAACCTTCCATTTTTTCAATATCCCCAGCTAAACAAGCCTTAATTAATTGCATCGGGTAAATATCCATAGGAAAAAACTTTTCCATTTCTCCAGTTACAACAAGAGCTCTCTCCTCTCCATTAAGATTAGTGTTTACTTCAGATCCTTTACGATTAAATAACCATGATAAAGAAGTATTATTTAGACTTAAAACTTTATTATTAAAAAAAGGAAGCCACCCAAACATTCTATATTCATTTCCTTCAGGAATTATACTTACAAGGTTATTGAAATAACCAATAAAACCTTTAGAAGATTCTGTTTTTCCATTTAAAATATTTCCATTAATACATCTTATTTGAACATTTTCATCAACTTTAGAGTCTTTTAAAAAACTTTTTAATTCAGATCCAATAATAGTTTCATAATACTTTGGATTTTCAACTACATTTCCAGCTATGGCAATTGTTCTTTTAGGAGAAAAATATCCAGTTTTAAAAAAAGAACCTATGTTTGAGACATCTTCTGGATTAATCGTCCAAATTTTTTCTCCTGGATTAATTGGACTAATTCTCTGAATATGAAAACTAATATCTCCAGAAGGATGAGGTCCCTTAACATCATAAATTTTTACATTTTTTATATTTTCAAAAAATCCTGGATATTTACTATCAACTCCCAAATAAATATTACCATAAAATAATTGATTTAAAACATTTACTCCTCTTTGAAAATTTTCGATATCAGATTTTAAAATAAACTCATAGTCAATACCCAAGGGTGATTTATCAATTGTGGATATAAAAATTCCTTTAGGTGAAATTTCAGGATCAGCTAAAATTCCATATGGACGTTGTTTTAAAAATGGCCAACATCCACTCTCAAGAAGAAGGTTTTTAATCTTTTGACTGTCAATTTTTTCATTATTCCCAAAACTAACGTCATACTTAATTTTTGAATCTTTATTATCAGAATCAATAATCAATTCTAAAATTTTTCTCTTCGCTCCCCTAACAATAAATCTAACAGTACCCGAAACAGGTGAAACAAATTTAATCTTTGGGTTTTCTTTACTATAAAATAGTGGTGTTCCCATTTTAACTTTATCTCCTTCTTTCACAAAAAGCTTTGGAGTAATACAAAAAAAATCAGTTGGCTTGATTGAAAATGAAGAAGAAACTATATTTTTTTTTAATATTTTAGAAGCCTCACCTAAAATCTTAATATTAGCCCCTTTTTGAATTCGAATACTTTTAGTTAAATTCATTAAAACAAATTATTCTAAAATCGATGCAAATTTAATAATAAAGCAGGTTTTGATTAAGTTAAATTATGAAGAAAAAAATTATTTATAATAATTCTAAATAAGAATACTGTTAATTTAAAATATACAATGATAAAACCTTGGCAAATAATTCATTTGATACTAATTTTACATTAAATGAAATACACTAATTTTTTTATATTTTTTTTCTTTACAAGCTTCTGTAATTTTTTACATAGCCAAGTTGCAAAAGAAGTCTCTGAACCAACAAATATCAAAACTATTATTTTTAAGGGTGATCAAAATAATGATCAATTTCCAATTATTCCTCTTAATGGAAATATTTATTTAAACTTTGACGATTTAAATGCTAATGAAGAAGATTATTATTATAAAATAAAACATTTCAACAATGATTGGCTACCATCAGAATTGTTTCCGAGTGAAATCATTAAAGGTTTTGATAATGTTAGAATTATTAATTATTCCAATTCATTTAACACTCTTCAATCTTACACTCATTATAATTTAAAACTTCCAAATGACCAAACACGTCTCTTAGTTTCAGGAAATTATATTATTGAAATTTACAATTCTAAAGATGATTTAGTTTTTTCTAGAAAATTTTGTGTTTTTGAGAAAAAATCCGATGTTAATGTAAGTGTCTTTAGACTTCAAAATATGAAATATTTTCAAACTCATCAATCAATCCATTTTACTATAAATCCTTTAAATATGATTTTTCGTGAACCTGAAAAAAGAATTCACACCACTATTTTAAAAAATTACCAATGGACTTCAGTAATTAAAAATTTAAAACCTCAATATATAGTAAATTCTAAACTTGAATATAAATATGACACTGAAAGTAAATTTGAAGGAGGTAATGAATATTTATATTTTGACACAAAAGATATTAGATCAATTGGTCAAAATATAAGCTATGTTAATAGGTCTAAATTATATGAAACTTATCTTAATTTAGATAATGATAGACGTTACAATAATTACAGATATACTCAAGACATAAATGGAAATTTTGAAATAAGAACTATAAATGGTTCTAGAGATTCAAAAATAGAAGCCGATTACAGCTGGGTTCATTTTAGTTTAACATCAGATTTAAATCTTGATGGAAATTCAATATATATCTATGGAAAATTCAATAATTATAAATTGACAGAAAACAATAAAATGTATTACAATCCTTCAATGGAATTATATGAAGGTGTCTTGCTTTTAAAGCAAGGTTTTTATAATTATAAATATATTTCAAAAACCAACACATCTACAAACAAAACGATCATAAGTGGATCTCATGCAATAACAGAAAATGATTATTTAGTTCTGGTATATTATAGAGATATTGGATCAAAATTCGATGAACTTATTGGTTATGGAAAAGCTAATTCATTCGAACTTAAAAATTAAAAAAATATATTTTATAAAAAGTCTTTTTTACTATATTTATAAATATTATTTTTAATTATAAGCTTATAAATTTATGATTCAGCAAATTACAAAAGGAATAAAAGTGTCTGTGGACACTAAATTTGAAAATTGTTTTCTCAATAATAATGTTGTTAATTATGCTTTTTCTTATTTTATAAAAATTGAAAATAAAAGTAACGATACTGTTCAGCTCTTGACAAGAAACTGGAAAATAACTGAATCAAATAATCAAACACAATACATTAGTGGAAATGGTGTGGTAGGTCAAAAACCAATAGTTAAACCAGGTGAACATCACAAATACTCCTCTGGATGTTTGATCACCTCGACCATTGGTTCAATGTCTGGAGTGTATACTATGATAAATTTTTCAAATACTAGTAAATTTAAAGTTAAAATACCCTCTTTTAAGTTAAATGTTCCATTTATTTTGAACTAATTTTAAAATTTTACAATTAAAATCATGTCTAATAGTAACTATAAAGTTCCTTTCCCTAAAAATGAAAAAGTTTTGTCCTATAAAGATGGCAGTAAAGAGAAAAAACTAGTTCTTACAGAATACAAAAAAATGTATGAGGAGAAAATTGAAGTTCCTTTTTTTATTGGAAAAAATAAAATTTTCACTAATGATACTGAAAAAATGAGTCCTCCACATGATCACAAGCATGTGTTAGGGATATATCATAAATGCAATTCCTCTCATATTAAAGACGCTATTAATAATGCTTTAGAAGCAAAAATAAAATGGTCACAAATGCCGTGGCATTCAAGAGCTTCTATATTCCTGAAAGCTGCTGAACTAATTGCTGGACCATACAGAGCGAAAATTAATGCAGCAACAATGCTTGCTCAATCAAAGACAATTCATCAAGCAGAAGTTGATGCTGCTTGTGAATTCATTGATTTTTTAAGATTTAATGTTTATTACATGCAAGAAATTTATAATAAACAACCTGAATCAACATCTGAAATTTGGAATAAATTAAACTACAGACCCTTAGAAGGATTTATTTATGCTATAACTCCTTTTAACTTTACAGCAATAGCGGGAAATCTCCCTAGTTGTGTTGCAATGATGGGGAATGTAGTTGTTTGGAAACCGAGTGATTATCAAATTTTTTCATCAAAAATAATTATTGAAATTTTCAAAGAAGCGGGTTTACCCGATGGCGTTATTAATGTTGTTTTTGGAGATCCTGAAATGATTACAAATTCAATAATGGAATCTCCAGATCTATCAGGAATTCATTACACTGGTTCAACTAAAGTTTTCAAAAATATCTGGAAAAAAATTGGTGAAAGAATCGATTTGTATAAATCATATCCAAGAATAGTAGGAGAAACTGGAGGAAAAGATTTTATTATTGCTCATCCATCAGCAAATCAAGAAGCTCTTGTTACTGGAATAATTCGTGGAGCTTTCGAATTTCAAGGTCAAAAATGCTCTGCTGCATCTAGGATATATATTCCAAAATCTATATCTAAAAATATAATAAATCTTTTAAAAAAAGAAATGAAAACATTACATATGGGGCCTCCTGAAGATTTCAAAAATTTTATTACATCAGTGATACACCAAAAAGCATTTGATCGAATAAAAAGTGCTATTGAAAAAATTAAAGTTGACAAAGATGCAGAAATAATTATTGGTGGGAAATATAAATCTGATAAAGGATATTTTATTGAACCAACAATCGCACTAACAACAAACCCAAAATATTTCACTATGGAAAAAGAACTTTTTGGTCCTTTAGCAACAATATATATATTTGAGGACAGTGATTGGGATTCTACACTTAAATTAATCGACGACACTTCAATCTATGCTCTTACTGGAGCTGTCTATTCACAAGATAGATATGCTTTGGAAAAGGCTATAAATGAACTAGAAAATTGTGCAGGCAATTTTTACGTAAATGATAAACCTACAGGTGCTGTTGTTGGTCAACAACCTTTTGGAGGAGCACGAGCTTCAGGAACTAATGATAAAGCAGGATCTCTATATAACTTATTACGTTGGACTTCTCCAAGATTAATTAAAGAAGTTTTTGTTCCAGAAAAAAATTATAGATATCCTTTTCTTAAATAAAAATTCAAAAGGGTATATATAAAACTTTCTTAGATTCAAAAAATTTATTTTTAAAATATTCTTTAAGTTTAAATTCTTTTAAATTTGGATAAGTTTCCATTTCATTTTTTACCTCTCCTCCTTTAAGATAAATCAAACCATTTTTAAATCTATGAATGTTATTTTTAAAAATATTATTTTTTATTGAAGGAACTAAATTATCTATTTTAGTAACTGCCCTGCTTACTACAAAATCAAACTTTTTATCAAAATTTTCAGATCTAATTTGTTTAACAATCACATTTTTTAATCCAATCTTATCAACTATATCTTTAACTACCATTATTTTTTTTCCAATTCCATCGATTAAATAAAAAAAAGAGTCTGGAAACATTATTGCCAAAGGAACCCCTGGAAAACCACCCCCAGTTCCTACATCTAAAATCAAACTTTTTTTATTAAACTGAAAAATTTTTACAATACCTAATGAATGTAAAACATGTCTTTCATAAAAAAAAGAAAAATCTTTCCTTGATATTAAATTAATTTTTGAATTCCAAAAATGATATAAACTATATAATTTTTCAAATTTAATTAATTGATCATTAGTTAATTCAGGAAAGTAAAATTTAATATTATCCAAATTTAAAAAGTTTTAAAATTTTTTTTGACTAATAATCTTTATTAATATATATATATTTACAAACTTTATTAATATCTATACAAATAAAATCTTTTTTATGCAATCAAAACAAATAATAAGATTTTCAAGAAAAGGATCTCAAGATTTTTTTAAAATCTTAAACAAACGAGTTAACAAACATTTTAAAAAAAATCAATTACTAAAAACTGGTAATTGGAAATTATATATAAAATCAATTATCATGTTTTCATTATGGATTATTCCATATGTGTTAATTTTTTCAATTGAAACAAACCAATGGTATAAACTTCTATTATGTGCTATTATGGGAATTGGAATGGCTGGTGTCGGAATGAATGTTATGCACGACGGAAACCATGGTTCATTTTCTAAATATTCTTTCATAAATAAAATTATGGGTGGAACTATGTATTTTTTGGCTGGTAATGTTTTCAATTGGAAAATAAAACACAACATTTTACATCATACATTTACAAATATTCACGGTCATGACGAAGATCTTGAAGCTGGAATAATTTTGCGTTTCTCAAAACATGCAAAATGGAAACCTTATCACAAATTTCAACACTATTACTCATTATTTCTTTATGGACTTTTAACTATTAAATGGGCAATTTTTTCTGATTTTAAAGAAATGTCTAGTCACCTAAAAAGGAAACTTTCATATAATAACAGTAAAAAGCCCTTCTTTCAATGGACAGGTCTTATAATTACAAAAATTATGTATTTCTCAATATGGTTAATAATTCCCATTTTAGTCTTAAAAATTTCCTGGTGGAAAATTTTAATTGGTTTTTTTATAATGCACTACATTGCTGGAATAATTTTAAGCTTAGTTTTTCAATTGGCGCATGTAATTGAATATGCAGATATGCCTCTTCCCAAAAAAGATGATAAATCAATTAAGAATACTTGGATAATTCACCAACTTCTTACTACAGTAAATTTCTCTACAAAAAACAAATTTATAAATTGGTTTACAGGAGGTTTAAACCACCAAATTGAACATCACATCTTCCCAAATATTAGTCACATTCATTATACAAAAATCAGTAAAATTGTAAAAAAAACTGCTAAAGAATTTAACCTACCTTACAAGGAATATGCATCAACAAAAGATGCTATTTTCTCTCATTTTAGATTTTTAAAACAAATGGGAATGAACCCTGTTTAAAAACTCAAATAAATGGAAATTCTTTCAGAAAAAATTAAAAGGCTTCCCGTGTCTGCAACTTTAGCAATGGCTGATAAAGCTCGCGAATTAAAAGCATCAGGTATTGATATTATTAGTCTAAGTTTAGGGGAACCTGATTTCAACACACCTGACTTTATTAAAGAAGCTGCAATTCATGCTATAAACGAAAATTATAATTCTTACAGCCCAGTTGATGGATATTTAGATTTAAAAAAATCAATCTGTAAAAAATTTAAAAGAGATAATGATATTAATTATAATGAATCACAAATAGTTGTTTCAACTGGTGCAAAACAATCCATAGCTAATGTTTGCATGGTATTACTCAATCAAGGAGATGAAGTTTTACTGCCAGCACCATATTGGGTAAGTTATTCTGCAATTGCAATTTTATCTGAAGCAAAATTTAAAGTTATACCATCAACAATTGATACTAATTTTAAAATTTCTCCCAAGCAACTTGAATCAGCAATATCAGATAAAACAAAATTAATAATTTTCAATTCTCCAAATAATCCCAGCGGAACTGTTTATTCTGAAGATGAATATAAAGCTCTTGGTGAGATTCTAAAAAAACATCCAAATATTTTTATAATTTCTGATGAAATTTATGAACATATTAATTATGGTATTAAACACTTTAGCCTTGCTAGAATAAAAGAACTTTATAATAGAACAATAACAATCAATGGTATTTCTAAAGCATATGCTATGACTGGTTGGAGAATAGGATATATTGGTGCGCCAGAATGGATAGCTAAAGCATGTAATAAAATGCAAGGTCAAATAACAAGTGGGGCTAATTGCATTGCACAAAGGGCAACAATAACAGCCGTTGAAGCTCCTATATCAAAGATAAAATATATGATTGATGAGTTTTATAGAAGAAAAAAACTGATTATAAATTTACTTTCAAAAATAGAAGGGTTTAGATTAAATAATCCTGATGGAGCTTTCTATGTATTTCCCGATATTTCTTCCTTTTTTGGAAAAAAAATTGGTGATAGACTAATAAACAATTCGACAGACTTTGCCTTTTTTCTATTGAAAGTTGCCCATGTAGCAACTGTTTCAGGAGAAGCATTTGGAAATAACAATTGTATTAGAATTTCTTACGCAGCATCTGAAAAAGAGATTACTGAGGCTATAAAAAGAATTAAATCTGCAATTAAATAAATGCTACTTATTAATAACTTTTTCTTGACGATTAATTGACTCTTGATGAATAGCTTTGAAAAATTTTAATATAAACTCTTCACTAAGATATAATTTTTCACCCTCTAAAATCATTTTTCCAAGAATCTCATTCCATCTCTTATTTTGAAGTACAGCTACATTATTTAATCTTTTTATCTCACCAATATTATCAGAAATTTTCATTCTCTTACCAAGATTATCTAGAAGCGTTTGATCAATAATATCAATTTTTGCCCTCAAATCAGATAATTGATTCTGATATTCTTCTTCATCTGTTGTGACTTTTCTCATTTTTAAATTCTTCATTATCTCAATAAGTCTATTTGGATTTACTTGTTGATTTGCATCACTCCAAGCATTATCTGGATCACAATGAGTTTCAATCATTAAACCGTCATAATTAAGATCCAAAGCTATTTGAGAAACATCAAAAATTAAATCTCTTTTACCTGAAATATGAGATGGATCACAAATCATAGGTAAATCAGGAAACCTATTCATGACATCTACAGCTATCTGCCACTCAGGAATATTTCTATATTCGCTTTTTTCATAAGTTGAAAAACCTCTATGAATTAAACCAAGATTTTTAATATTTGATGAGTGTAAACGTTCAATCCCTCCTAACCATAAAGATAAATCTGGATTTACAGGATTTTTTACTAATACTATTTTATTTGTACCATTAAGAGCATCAGCTATTTCTTGAACTATAAAAGGGCTTACAGTAGATCTAGCTCCAATCCATAAAATATCGACATCATGATCAAGAGCCAACTTTACATGATTAGCATTTGCAACTTCAGTTGCTGTTAATAGACCTGTTTCTTTTTTTACTTTTTGTAACCACTTTAATCCTGTTGCCCCAACTCCTTCAAACATACCAGGCTTAGTTCTAGGTTTCCATATACCTGCTCTAAAAATACTAACATCAGTATCTTTCAACTGGTTAGCTATATTTAAAACCTGATCTTCAGTTTCTGCACTACATGGTCCTGCTATAACTAAAGGATGATTAAGATTAAAGTTATCTAACCATCTTCGCATTTCTTTTTTATTTTCCATTTTTATTTATTATTAGTTTTTATTCCATTAAGGATTTTTTCAATTTTATTAATTGATTTTAGTTGGTTGTACATTTCTGACTTCTGTTCATTTTCAAGTAAAATTTTAAAAGATTTTAAATTTTCTATATACTCAGACAATACACTAACAATATTTTTTTTATTTTCAATTAAGATAGGAGTCCACATTTCAGGAGAACTTTTCGCAAGTCTAACAGTCGAAGCAAATCCACTGCTAGCCATATCAAAAATAGCTTTCTCATCTTTTTCTTTTTCAATTACAGTCTTACCAAGCATAAATGATGAAATATGAGACAAATGAGAAACATAAGCTATATGTTCATCATGCTCATCTGGACTCATCTTAAGAACTCTCATCGACATTTGAGAAAACCAATTAATAGCCCATTCTAATAGATCAGGTCTAGTTTTATGAGATTCACATATAATTTGACTTTGTTCGTTAAACAATCCTTCAAAAGCAGCTTTTGGTCCTGAAAACTCTGTTCCAGCTATAGGATGAGTTGCTAAAAATTGGTTCCTTTTTGGATGTAATGAAACTCTATGACAAATATTTTTTTTTGTTGATCCTACATCAATAATTAAAGAATTATCATTAACCTTATCAAGCAAAGAAATTATTTTATTATTGGCTATATCAACAGGAATAGCCAAAATTAAAACGTCCATCAAACTATATTTTTTTTTATTTAATATTTCATCAATATATTTTAACTCTATAGCCTGATTCAAATGATTTTTATCAATATCTTCTCCATAACATGTACAATTTGAAATATGTCTTTTTGCAGAAATTGCAAAAGATCCACCTATCAAACCTAAACCAATTATTCCTATATTCATTTTGTCAATCTTTTTATAGCAGTTTTAATCAATTTTTCATCAATACAAAGAGAAAATCTAATAAATCGAGAGCCTTGAGAACCAAAAATTGATCCAGGTGCAATGAATATATTGTAATTATACAAAACTTCATCAATAAATTTTTCTGAGGACTTAATGGTTTTAGGAAGTTTTGCCCAAACAAATAATCCCACAGTATTTCTATCAAATTGAGTATTCAATTTTAATGCTAATTCATAAACAATTTCTCTTCTTTTCAAATAAACTTCATTTAAAGACTTAAACCAATTTTTTTTTAAATTCAATGCAGCAATAGCTCCCTTTTGAATTCCATAAAACATTCCAGAATCCATATTACTTTTAATCTTTAGAACATCCTTAATGAAATTTTGATTTCCTGATAACATTCCAACTCGCCATCCAGCCATATTAAAGGTCTTACTTAAAGAATTCAATTCTAAACAGACTTCAAAGGCTCCTTTTCTAGATAAAATGCTTTCAGGGTTATCGTTCAAAATAAAACTATAAGGATTATCATTAACTAAAATAATTTTTCTTGACTTAGCCCAGTCAATTAATCTATCAAATGTATCTAAAACAGTTTTTGCTCCAGTAGGCATATTTGGGTAATTTATCCACATCATTTTAATCCTTTTAGTATCAATTGAATCAAGTAATCTCCAATCAGGTTGCCAATTATCATTTTCAACTAAATCATAATATATTGGTTCAGCTTCTAATATTTTAGTAACTGAAGTATAAGTTGGATAACCAGGATTTGGAATTAATACCTTATCTCCTTTATTTAAAAAAGCCATTGAAATATGCATAATACCCTCTTTAGACCCCATTAATGGGAGTATCTGTCTATTATAATCTAATTCTACGTTATAATGATATTTATAAAAATCAGCAATAGCTTTTCTAAGTTCTGGTAGTCCCTGGTAACTTTGATACATATTAGCTTTTGAATGAGATAAACCTTTTCTAAGTGCGTCAATTACAGTTTTATCAGGAGAAAGATCCGGATTCCCAACAGCCATATTTATAATTAGTCTTCCTTCTTTTTCTAGAGAAACAACTTCTTTTAGTTTCTTCGAAAAATAATATTCTTCAATATTGTTTATTCTGTCAGCTCTTAAAATCATTTTTTACCATTTAAATATTCACCTAAAATTTTAAAATGTGAAGCCATTATACTAAGTATTTTTTTTGCCTTGAAATAATCATTAATATTATCAAAAATCACATCAACAAAAAAAGCATATTTACCAGGCTTTTCTATAACTGGTAAAGACTGTATTTTTGTTAAATTTAATTTACAATCACTCATAGCATTCAATACAGCAGCTAAACTTCCCCTTTTATCATCCAAAATAAATTTTAATGATGCTTTATCAATTTTCTTAATGTTTATTTCATCAGAATCCTTCTGAATTATTACAAACCTTGTAATATTTTTTTTTATAGTCTGAATTGATTTATATAAAATATTTAAACCATAAAGTTTAGCCGCCTCAGGACTTCCTATAGCAGCTATTCCATTAAGTCTATTTTTTGAAATTCTTCTTGCTTCATCTGCAGTATCCTCAGATTCTACCAATCTGATATGAGGATAATTGTTAAAAAAACTCTTACACTGTAATAGTGCCATTGGATGAGAATAAACTTCCTTTATTGTCCGAATCGTTTCTCCTTCTAAGGCCATCAAATTATGATCAATATTAAAATAACTTTCTCCAACAATTTTCAACTCATTTTGATCAATCAAGGCATAATTAGGAATTATTGAACCTGCTATTGAATTTTCTATTGCCATAACTCCTTTATCTATCTTTGTTTTTAAAATTCCATCAATTAATTGATCAAAACTATAACACTCCTCAATAAGAAAATTTTCTTTAAAATAATTTTGAGCGACAAGGTGATGATAAGACCCCTTTACTCCTTGTATACCAATATTTAATTTATTTTCATTCATATTTATAAAAAAAAAGTCCCGAAATTCAGGACTTAAATACGATTCTTACAAATAAATTAATACTAAGCCATATCCACATTAAAGTAAAAGTAAAAGCTAAAGATATTTAATTTATATGTTTTCACAGTTTAAAAAAAGCAAATGTAAGATAGGAATAGTCAAAAACAAATTTTTATATAACTTTTTTTCTTTAATTTATTTTACTTACCTGAATTTAAATATATTAATAAATCTATGAGTCTTAAAATTAAAAATCTTTTCAATAATTTTGAGGACTTTAAAGTTTTAAAAAATATTTCCCTAGAATTAAAAAAAGAAGAAATAAATGGTCTTTTAGGAGTTAATGGTGTTTGAAAATCTATCCTAATGAGAATCTTAACTGGCTATTATGATTTATGGAATGGCAAAATAATTCTTGATGGCATAGATCTAAAAAAAGAATTAAACAAAGTTCAAAGATTAATCGGGTTATCTACCAGAAAATAATCCCTTATATAAGGAAATGTATGTAAAAGAATACCTGAAATTTATTAGTAATTTATATAAAGGGGATATAATAAATTTTAATAAAATAATAGAACAAACAGGTTTAAATAATGTTCAAGATAAAAAAATATAAATTTTATTTAAAGGATACAAACAAAGGGTAGGAATAGCAGCATCAATAATTCATAATCCTAAACTTCTATTACTTGACGAACCTAAAACAGGTCTAGATCCAGTTCAGTTAATTGAAATTCGAAAACTAATAAAAAAGATTAATAAGGAAAAAATAATATTATTCTCATCTCATATTCTTCAAGAAGTAAATTTGATATGTGATAATATTATAATAATTCATAATGGAAAAATAGTTTTAGATGAAACTAAACAGAAAGCTTGATCTTATATTTTAAAGAGATAACAAAATAAAATCTATTCTAAATGTATACCATTTAAAACAACTTTATGATTAATATTAGCTGTCTTTTCCAATATTTTTGAAACTGAACAATATTTTTTATATGATAAATTTGCAGCTCTTAACGCTTTATCTTTTCCTATATTTCCCTCTAAAAAAATTATAATATCTATTTGATAAAATAATGAAGGAATTTGTTCGGGTTTTCTTAACCCATTGACTTCCATCCTAAGTGAAGAAGGATTAATCTTCTGTTTATTTAAGATTGATATAATATCAATAGCACTACATCCAGCAACTCCCATAAGCAACAATTCCATTGGACTTGCTCCCTCAACTTTACCAGTAGTTTTAGAATTATTATCTAATAATACAGAATGTCCATTTTTATTTTTTACTTCAAATAAGTAATCATTATTGACTCTTTCTAAAACAACCTTCATGAAAAATTATTTATTATTCTTAAATATAGGTTTTAAAATTTTAGAAATCTTCTCATTTTCAATTAAAAAAGCATCATGACCATGAATCGATTTTATTTCATTATAAGTGATGTTTTTCTTTAATAGTTTTACTTTTTCAAAAGTTAATTTATCTTCAGAAGATAAAAAAAACAGATCACTATCAATTGCTATCAAATGAATTGAAGATTTAATCTTTCCAATAACTTCTTCCAATGAATTAATTGACCTTGTTATATCAACTGAAGCAAGTAGGTGATTCATGAAAACATAAGCATCTAATTTAAATCGATTTTTTAATTTTTTTCCATGATGTAATAACCAATTTTCAACGTTATATAAATTATTTTCTTCATTCTTACTTCTGGCAAATCTATCATGAAACGAATTTGGTGTTCTATATGTTAACATTGCATGAATTCTAGCATCTTCAAGAGGTTTTGAAGAATTTTCAAGAATTCTTTTTTGTAAAAACGTATTAGCTATAATCCAATCTGACGCTTTCCAATCAGCAGCAACAGGAATTAAATGTTTTGCAAAATTTGGATATTTTGCTCCCATTTCCCATACAATCCCACCCCCAATTGAACCACCAATTATTGCATGTAACTTTTTTATACCAAGAAGTTTTAAAGCCTCAAAAAATAACCTAGCAATATCACCAGTATGAAAATGATTATATTGTTTAATCATTGACCCTTTAACTCCATTTCCAGGTATATTAAAAGCTATAATAGAATAATAATTAGTATCAATAGTAAGTCCAGGACCAATAATTTCTGACCACCATCCATTATTTCCCGAAACATTAGAATCGCCAGTTAGTGAATGATTAACTAATATAACTGGAGCTGTATTATAATCTTTACCAAAATGTTGATAAAACAAATTTAAAGGACTATATACGGCTCCAGCTTGAGTTTTAAAATCATTAATAGAAACCTTAAGGATTTCTGACATTATTTAATTTTATATTGTACCAAAAGCCTCTTCTAAATCTGATTTTAAATCAATTATTGACTCCAAACCAACAGACAAACGAATTAAATCTGGAGTAACTCCAGTACTTTTTTGTTCTAATTCCGTTAATTGTTGATGTGTTGTACTAGATGGATGAATTATTAATGACTTTGAATCACCTATATTAGCCAATAAAGAAAACAACTTAGTATTATCAGATACTTTTTTTGCGGCCGCATATCCCTTCTTAAGTCCAAATGTAACAATTCCACTCGCACCATTAGGAAGATAATTATCGGCTAAAGACTTATATTTTGATGATTCCAAACCTGGGTAATTTACCCAATTTATCTCTTTTCTTTTCTCAAGCCATCTTGCTAATTCTATAGCATTTTGAGAATGATTTTCCATTCTTAATTTCAACGTTTCAACTCCTTGAATTACTTGAAAACTATTAAATGGACTAGGAGCACTCCCTAAATCTCTTAACCCCTCAATTCTAACTTTTGCGATAAAAGCAATAGGACCCAAAGCATCATGATAAACTAAACCATGGTACCCTGGTGAAGGTTCAGTAAATTCAGGAAATAACCCATTTGACCAATCAAAAGTACCTGAATCAATAATTACACCTCCAATTGAAGTTCCATTACCAGTTATATATTTAGTCAGGGAATGAACTACAATATTTGCACCATATTCAATTGGATTTAAAAGAGCTGGGGTGGCAATAGTATTATCAACAACAAAAGGCACCTTTGCTTTTTTTGCTTTTTCACCAATAGCTCTTAGATCTAAAACATCTAATTTTGGATTTCCAAGTGATTCAGCAAAAAAAACTCTTGTATTTGGTTTTACTGCCTTTTCAAAATTATTTACATCATCAGGATCAACAAAAGTGGTTGTAATTCCAAATCTGGGTAAGGTAACTTTTAACAAATTATATGTTCCCCCATATAGACTATTAGAGGTAACAATGTGATCGCCAGATTTAAGCATTACCAATAAAGTAGTGGCAATTGCTAATTGTCCTGAAGCTGTAGCTACTGCTGCAACACCTCCTTCAAGTATAGCTAAACGTTGTTCAAGAATATCATTTGTTGGATTATTTAATCTTGTATATATAAATCCTGGTTCAGCCAAAGAAAATAAATTAGCCGCATGATCAGAATCATTGAAAACGTAAGAACTTGTTTGATAAATAGGAACTGCTCGTGTTCCAGCTGTATTTTTTGTATCATGACCTGCATGAAGAGCATTAGTTTCTAATTTAGAACTCATAATTTAAACATTTTTTTAATGTTTGAAATAAAATCTAATTTTTCCCAGGTAAAAAGTTCAACTTTTTTATTAACTCTACCTGAATAGTTTGACACGAATGTTTTATTAATATATTGAGGCTTTCGCCCCATATGACCATAAGCAGCTGTCTCTAAATAAATAGGATTTCTTAATTTAAGTCTCTGTTCAATTTCATAAGGTCTCATATCAAAAATTGAAACTGCTTTTGATGCAATCTCCGCATCAGAAAGATCAATTTTAGATGTTCCAAAAGTATCGATTGTTATTGAAGTTGGTTCAGCAATACCTATTGCATAACTCACCTGTACTAAAAGCTGATCTGAAATTCCTGCAGCGACTAGATTTTTAGCCATATGCCTTGCTGCATAAGCGGCACTTCTGTCGACCTTACTAGGATCTTTTCCGCTAAAAGCTCCACCCCCATGACCTCCTTTTCCTCCATAAGTATCAACAATAATTTTCCTTCCAGTTAGACCCGTATCTCCGTGAGGTCCACCAATTACAAATTTTCCAGTTGGATTTATATGATAATTAATATCTTCTCCGAATAAATCTTGAATACTTCTAGGTAATGAATTTTTTACTTTAGGAATTAAAATATTAATCAAATCTGATTTAATTTTATCTAACATTAAATTCTCATCATTATCAAACTCATCATGTTGAGTAGATATAACTATCGTATCAATCCTTTTAGGTTTATTATAATTATCATATTCTATTGTAACCTGAGATTTTGCATCTGGTCTTAAATATTTTATCTTATTATTTTTTCTTAAATCAGCAAGCTCTATAAGAATTTTATGAGAAAGATCTAGTGTTAATGGTAAATAACTTTCTGTTTCATTAGTTGCATAACCAAACATTAGACCCTGATCTCCTGCACCTTGATTCTCTTTTGTTTCTCTTTCTACCCCTCTATTAATATCCTTTGATTGTTCGTGTATTAATGAAATTACTCCACATGAATCACCACTAAACTTATATTCTGACTTTGTATATCCTATTTTTTTAATAGTATCTCTGGCTATTTTTTGAACATCTAAATAAGCTTTACTTTTCACTTCTCCTGAAAGTATAACTTGACCCGTAGTTACAAGTGTTTCACAAGCAACTTTACTGCTCGAATCAAAAGCTAAAAAATTATCTAAAAGAGCATCACTAATTTGATCAGCAACTTTATCAGGATGACCCTCGCTAACTGATTCTGATGTAAAAAAATATGACATAATTCTGTTGCTTTTGTGAAGGATTCAATTAAAATTGATTAAAGCAACACTGCTTTAGCATTTTTTTATTGAGGTTGCAATCAGTCAAATCCTTCCTCACCCTACGATGGCTAATATAATATTTTTTTAACAAAATTTCAAAGTAAAACAATTTTTTTTTTTTTTAAAAAACTATTACTTTGCAATCATATATGAATTTCCAAAATCTTAAAACAAAAACATGCATATAGCTATAGCTGGAAATATTGGTGCTGGTAAAACAAGTTTAACAGAACTTTTAGCAAAACATTACAAGTGGGAATCAAATTTTGAAGATGTAATTGACAACCCATACTTAGATGACTTTTATAATCATATGGAAAGATGGTCTTTTAACTTACAAATTTTTTTTCTTAGAAGTAGGTTTAAACAAATTGAGTCATTTAAAGGAAAAAAGATTAATGTAATTCAAGACAGAACTATTTATGAAGATGCCTTCATATTTGCCCCAAATCTTCATGCAATGGGTCTTATGAATTTAAGGGATTATGAAAATTATAAAAGTCTTTTTGAACTAATGGAATCCTCTACTAAAGGACCAGATCTATTAATTTACCTAAGAAGCTCCATTCCTAACTTAGTTAATAAAATTCATAAAAGAGGTAGAGTTTATGAAAATTCAATTAGTATAAATTATTTAAGTAGATTAAATGAAAGATACGAAGCTTGGATAAGTAAATATGATAAAGGGAAATTACTTATAATTGATGTCGATGATATAGACTTTGTAGAAAATAAAAAAGACCTAAAAACTATAATTGAGAAAATAGATAAAGAAATAAGAAAATAAAATTATTTTAAATAATTATCTCCAAACAAGAAAATCTTATCTGAATTATTGTCAATTTTTACTTTTTTATTTAAAACAAAGATATCTTCTTTAAAATTATCAAAATTAGTCTCGTAGTGAATAGGATTCTTTTCAAAACTATAATTATCAGAAATTTTATTTGAATCAAGAGAAATACTAGGCGCTATTACAAGTGCAACCACTGACATTAATTTTAAAAGAATATTCAAAGAAGGTCCTGAAGTATCTTTAAATGGATCACCTACAGTATCTCCTACTACAGCAGCTTTATGAGCATTACTACCTTTTCTGCCATCTGATTCAATCATTTTTTTTGCATTATCCCATGCCCCACCAGCATTTGATTGAAAAATTGCCATTAAAACACCACAAGTTGTTACACCTGCTAGAAGACCTCCTAACATTTCTGCCCCACCAACATATCCAATTGTTACCGGAACTGCAATAGCCAGTAAACCAGGTAACACCATTTCTTTAATTGATGCCTTTGTTGAAATAGCAACGCATTTTTCATAATCAGCGCATCCATCAGCCGCGTCAAAAATTTCTCTATCGGATTTTGAAGCTTTAGACATATCGGCATTATATTTTCTCATTACTTCCAGAGCTGCTTTTAATTTAGGGATATCATTAAACTGTCTTCTAACTTCTTCAATCATAGCCATTGCTGCTCGACCAACAGCATTCAGCGAAAGAGCTGAAAAAACAAAAGGTAACATACCTCCAATCAAAAGACCTGCCATAACTTTAGGTTTTGAGACATCAATTGAACTAAGATTAGCAACCTGCATATAAGCTGCAAATAATGCTAAAGCAGTAAGAGCAGCAGAGGCAATAGCAAATCCTTTCCCTATTGCTGCTGTAGTATTACCAACGGCATCTAATTTATCTGTTCTTTCTCTAACTTCATTTGGAAGCTCAGCCATCTCAGCAATACCACCAGCATTATCAGAGATTGGTCCATAAGCATCTACGGCTAATTGAATTCCTGTATTTGACAACATTCCAACTGCGGCAATTGCAATACCATACAAGCCAGCAAAATGATGAGATACCAAAATAGCAGTTGCTATTAAAATAATTGGAATCATTGTTGACATCATTCCCACCCCTAAACCTGAAATTATATTAGTTGCAGCTCCAGTTTCAGATTGTCGAACAATTGAACTTACAGGTTTAGTTCCTGTACCTGTATAATATTCAGTTATTTTACCAACACCAAGACCAGATGCCAATCCAGTTATTGTAGCCAAAAAAATTCCCATTGCCCCATAAGGCAAACCATCAATCGAACTTGGAATCAATGCATTTATTATAAAATATGATACTATAATCATTAATCCTGCAGAACCAAACTCGCCAATATTTAAAGCTTTTTGTGGATTTCCTCCATCTTTTACTTTAACAAAAAATGTTCCAATAATTGACATAATAATTCCAACTGCAGCAAGAACTAAAGGAAGATATACAGCTCCCAACCCAGAGAAATTAGGAGTTACAATAAATGCTCCTAAAATCATAGTTCCAATTATGGATCCTACATAAGATTCAAAAAGATCTGCTCCCATTCCTGCAACATCGCCAACATTATCACCAACATTATCAGCAATTGTTGCTGGATTTAGAGGATGGTCCTCAGGAATTCCTGCTTCAACCTTACCAACCAAATCTGCTCCCACATCTGCAGCCTTAGTATATATTCCTCCACCTACACGGGCAAAAAACGCAATTGATGAAGCTCCCATGGAAAATCCTGTAAGAACATTTAATACCATTGATAGATTTTCACTTCCAGGCCAGATTTCTATATATATTAAAAACAAACTGCTAAGACCTAATACTCCAAGACCAACAACACCCAAGCCCATTACTGAGCCCCCAGCAAAAGCGACTTCAAGAGCTTTTCCAAGTGATTGCCTTGCAGCTTGAGTTGTTCTAACATTTGCTTTAGTTGCGACTTTCATTCCTATAAAACCAGCTAAAGCAGAACATATAGCTCCAACAATAAAAGAAAATGCAACCATACCATTTGATCCAACTTCATTACTTCCTTTTATGTATAAAAGAACAGCAACTAAGAAAACAAAAACTGAAAGTATTTTATATTCTGATTTAAGAAAAGACATTGCACCATCAGAAATATTCTTAGATATTTTTTGCATCTTTTCGTTTCCTGCATCTTGTTTAGATACCCAAGCATTTTTTATTAAAACAAATAACAAAGCTAAAAGACCAAAAGCGGGTAAAATTTTTACTATTAATTCCATGTTTAAATTTTTTAAAACGGCTGTAAAAATAATAAAATGAACCAAAATAAAAAAAAATAATCAAGTGATAACTTTATTATTTTCTTAAATCAAAGATTATTTTTTATAAAGTACTTTATTAACAGATGAAATTACATCTTTACTACTTGGTAACCACTCTTGGAGTAGAACAGGTGAAAATGGTGCGGGTGTATCAGCTGTATTAATTTTTTCAATAGGCGCATCTAAATAATCAAAAATCTCATTTTGAACTTGATAAGTTATTTCAGTTGCAATATTTCCAAAGGGCCATGACTCTTCAAGAATTACTAATCGATTAGTTTTTTTAACAGAATTAAAAATTGTATTATAATCCATTGGTCTTATTGTTCTCAAATCAATTATCTCACATTCTATACCATTTTTTGATAACTCTTCAGAAGCAATTAATGCTTCCTTTAAAATTTTTCCAAATGAAACTATCGTGACATCGTCTCCAGCTCTTTTTACATCTGCAACACCAATAGGAATTATATATTCATTCTCTGGAACTTCACCTTTATCCCCATACATTTGCTCAGATTCCATAAAAATAACAGGATCGTCATCTCTTATAGCAGATTTCAAAAGTCCTTTTGCATCATATGGATTTGAAGGCACAATAACTTTTAATCCAGGACAATTAGAATACCAACTTTCAAAAGCTTGAGAATGAGTTGCGCCTAATTGACCAGCCGAACCGGTAGGTCCTCTAAAAACTATCGGACACGGAAATTGACCTCCAGACATTTGCCTGATTTTTGCCGCATTATTAATTATTTGATCAATCCCAACTAAAGCAAAATTAAAGGTCATAAATTCAATAATTGGTCTATTTCCTGTCATAGTTGATCCAACACCAACTCCAGCAAATCCTGATTCAGAAATAGGAGTATCAATGACTCTTCTTTCCCCAAACTCATCTAACATACCCTTAGAAGCTTTATAAGCGCCATTGTATTCAGCAACTTCTTCACCCATAAGATAAACTGATTCATCTCTTCTCATTTCTTCACTCATAGCCTCACAAAGTGCTTCTCTAAATTGAATAATCTTCATAAATTAACTTTATGCAACAAATTTAATCATTAATTATATATAAGCTCCACTCAATAAATTATGAAAAATTACGTTAATGTAAATACCTGAATTTATTATTAGAATTTAAATTGACATGGAATTAGTAACACTAACAGTAAAAGGTATTTCATATAGCGAGACACAATCAGGTGCTTATGCACTAATATTGGGTGAAAATAAAGGAGATCGAAAACTACCTATAATAATAGGTGGGTTTGAAGCCCAATCTATTGCTATAGCTCTAGAAGATGAAATAAAACCCTCTAGACCATTAACTCATGATTTATTTAAAAACTTTTCTAATAGGTTTAATATCTATGTTAAAAAAGTAATTATTCACAAGCTAGTTGATGGAGTTTTTTATTCTAACATTATATGTGAAAGAGATAAAATAGAAGAAATTATTGACTCTAGAACTTCAGATGCAATAGCATTAGCTCTTAGATTTGATGCCCCAATACTAACATATGAATCAATATTAAAAAAAGCCGGTTTTACTGCTTCAGTATCATCTAGTAAAAACATAAAATCTTTCAGTGATAACTGGATTCAAGATTTTGTTTCACAGGAATTTGATAACAATTTACTACCTGAAGATCTGAAAAAATCACCAACCTCAAAGCTCAAGTCCTTGTTAAATAAAATGGTAGCAATGGAAAATTATGAACAAGCTGCTAGGGTCAGAGATGAGCTATCAAAAAGAAAATTCGAAAAATAAAGTTAAAATTGTTAATCAATTTTTAAAATTTTCAAATAATTTAAGTTACTAATTAATTAATTGATTTTATTTTTGGATAAACTTAATTAAAAATGGTGCAGTATTTTAATCTTATTAATAAAATAATTAAAGAAGGTGTTTTAAAAAAAGATAGAACCGGAACTGGAACAAAAAGTATTTTTGGTTATCAAATGCATTTTAATCTTTCTAATGGTTTCCCATTAGTTACAACAAAAAAAATTCATGTTAAATCTGTAATTCATGAATTGCTTTGGTTTTTAAAAGGGGATACAAATATTAATTATTTAAATAAAAATGGAGTTCGAATTTGGAATGAATGGGCAAACAAAAACGGTGATTTAGGTCCAATATATGGTTATCAATGGAGAAATTGGAATAATGAAGGTATTGATCAAATTAAAGAAGTAATTAAAACAATTAAAAAAAATGCAGATAGTAGAAGAATGCTTATTTCAGCTTGGAATCCTAGTGTTCTTCCCAATAATGAAGTATCCTTTGCTGAAAATGTAAAAAATAATAAAGCAGCCTTGCCTCCTTGTCATGCTTTTTTCCAATTTTATGTGTCAGAAAGTAAATTATCATGTCAACTATATCAGAGAAGTGCGGATGTTTTTTTAGGAGTGCCTTTTAATATAGCTTCTTATTCACTTTTAACACTAATGGTTGCTCAAGCTTGTGATCTAAACCCTGGAACTTTTGTTCATACTTTTGGAGACGCTCATATATATATTAATCACATGAATCAAATTAATGAACAGTTAAAAAGAAATTTTAAACCTTTACCGAAAATGATTTTAAATCCACAAATAAAAAATATTTTTAATTTTAAATACGAAGATTTTGAATTAATTGACTACAATCCACATCCATTAATTAAGGGAAAAGTCTCTGTTTAACTTTTTTAAAAGTGAAATAAACCCTATTACATCTTGTTTTGAGTTGTAAAAATGTAAAGAGACTCTTATTCCATTACCTCTTTTCACACATCTAACATTATTATCAATTAAAAATTTGAAGTCGTTATTATTTAATTTTATGTTAAAAATACTACTATGAATTTTTCTTTGAGATGATAAAGAATCTAATAAACCAATCTCTTTTAATGATTTTTTTAAAATTGAAGTAAGCTTGTTTTTTTTATCAATCAATGAATTAAAATCCGCCTTTAACAAACTATTAATTGAATAATTTAAACTTTCTAATCCTAATAAATCAGTATGACCATCATATATTTTCTCTAAAAAAATTGATTCATTAGTTTTCGTAAACTTGAAAAAATTATCTGAAACCATAAATAATCCATTACCAAACCCTGATAGAAGCCATTTATATCCACTCGAAGCAATAAAATCAAAAGGAGAATCTTCAAAATTAAAAACATGACCTCCCAAAAACTGGGTTCCGTCTCCAATAATGATAATTTTTGGGTTATTCTGTTTAATTTTTTTTAAAAAATCTAAATCTATTAATAAACCTGATATATATTGAACAACACTAACTGCTATAACGTCAATTTTTTCTGTCTCTAAAAATTTAAGAATACTGTCTTCTAAATTAGCAGATATAGGAATTTTATGAAATTTAAATGCTCTTTCTTCAATTAAATCAATTATAGAGGGATAATCTTCTTCTAAAACCAAAAAATTTGAATTTTGAGGTATATATTTTAAAATATTTCTTAGAGCAGAGGAAAAATTTGAAGAAACAAATGTATGATTAAGTTCTGACCCAAAAAATATAGAAATTGAATTTCTAGCTCTTTCAATTATTTCATGTCTACCCATATGAATATGATCCCCTTTATTAATATAATCTAAATCATATTTTCTTCTAAAATGATAAAGCCCTTGTGACATAAGTCCTACATATGCGGTATTTAAATAAATGCTATTTTTTAATAATGGAAAATCATCAAACATAAATCAATAATAAAGATCTTATTTAATTTAAAGTGTAATTTTGCCCAAAATTAATCTTTATTATTTAATTGATTGAAATGTCAAAAAAAAAAGAGATAACTATTATTGCTGCAGCATCAGAAAATAATATTTTAGGAAAAAATAATAAATTAATCTGGCATATTCCGGATGATTTGAAGAGATTTAAAAAACTAACTCTTGGACATTCTGTAATAATGGGAAGAAAAACATTTGAATCCATGCCAAAACCGCTTCCAGAAAGAAAAAATATAATTTTAACAAGAAATGAAAATTATAAAGCTGATGGAATATTTATAGCTCATAATATTCCGGAAGCATTAAATTATTGTCAAGATGACAATCAACCCTTTATAATTGGTGGTAGTGAAATATATAATTTGTTCATAAATATTTCTAATAAAATTGAACTAACAAGAATACATAAATTATATAATGGGGATGCTTTCTTTCCTGAAGTTGAAGAAAATGAATGGCAATTGATAAATACAAAAAGAAATAATTTTAATGATGATAAAACTTTAATATTTTCATACTTAACATATAAAAAAAAATGACTGCATATATTTATCCAGGTCAAGGATCACAGTTTTGTGGTATGGGAAAAGATCTATATGACTATTCTGAAGATTCAAAAGAACTATTTGAAGATGCAAATAAAATTTTAGGATTTAAAATAACTAAAATAATGTTTGGTCAAGACGAAAACGCATTAAAAAAAACCAATGTAACCCAACCAGCAATTTTCACTCATTCCGTGATATTAACTAAAATTTTAAATTTAAAACCTAAAGTTATTGCAGGTCATTCACTTGGAGAATTCTCTGCTTTAGTTGCATGTAATACCCTAAGTTTTGAAGATGGTTTAAAATTAGTCTCCAAAAGAGCTAAAGCAATGGAAGATGCATGTAAAAAATATCCTGGAAATATGGCTGCTATTATTGGTCTTAAAGATGAAGTGGTTGAAGATGTTTGTAGCAAAATCAATGGAGTTATAACTACAGCCAATTTTAATTGTCCAGGTCAAATTGTTATTTCTGGCGAAAAAAAATCAATTCAAAAAGCATGTAAATCACTAATAAGTATCGGTGCTAAAAGAGCACTCATTCTACCTGTTGAAGGAGCCTTTCACTCCCCTTTAATGGACTCAGCTAAAGAAAAACTAGCTAATGAAATTAATAGAATAGTATTCAAAATTCCAATTTGTCCTATATATCAAAATTTTTCAAATAATGCAGAAACTGACCCTGAAAAAATAAAGTTTAATCTTATCGAACAAATAACATCTCCAGTACAATGGACCCAATGCATTGAAAAAATAATTAAAAATGGAACTAAAAAATTTATCGAAGTTGGTCCAGGTAAAGTACTGCAAGGTTTAGTTAAAAAAATTAATTCTTCAGTTAAAGCATCTTCTGCCAATTTTTAAAACTATTTATCTAAAAAACCTGTAATTTTTTCACAAATAAATTTTATTTGAATATATGTCAATTCAGTATGCATTGGTAAAGAAATCACCTCATCCACAACTTTATTGGTATTAACAAAATTATTATTATCATATTCATTCCTAGAATAAGCTTTTTGAAGATGCAATGGAACTGGATAATATATACCAAAAGGTATTTTATTTTTTTTTAGATGATAAACTAATACATCCCTTTTTTGATTCAAAATTCGAAGAGTATATTGATGGTAAACATGAGAATCAGATTCTCCTTTCGTAAAAGGAAGAATTATATCAGTTTTTTTTTTAAGAAATGTATTATATATTTCAGCAGCATTTTTTCTTTTTTCATTAAAAGAATCTAAGTACTTTAATTTAACTTTTAATATTGCAGCTTGAATTGAATCAAGTCTTGAATTAACCCCAACAAAGTCATGATAATCCCTTTTAATCATACCATGATTTACAATTGCCCTAATTTTTTTTTCAAAAAAACTATTATTAGTAAAAATTGCTCCACCATCTCCATATGCCCCTAAATTTTTCGAAGGAAAAAATGAAGTAGCTGAAATATCTCCTATGGCACCTGTCTTAATTTTTTTTCCTTCACTATTAGTGAATTTTGCACCAATAGCTTGAGCATTATCTTCTATTACATAAATGTTATTTTTTTTTGCAATTGCCATTATTTCATGCATATCTGCTACTTGACCAAAAAGATGAACAGGTATTATTACTTTTGTTTTTCTTGTAATCGATTTTTCAATTTGCTGAGGATTAATATTAAATGTATCAATATCAATATCAACAAGTACAGGTTTTAATCGTAAAAGTGTTATTACCTCTACTGTTGAGATAAAAGTAAAATCTGTAGTTATAACTTCATCTCCAGGTTTGAGTTCTAAAGCCATGAGAGCTATTTGAAGTGCATCAGTTCCATTTGCACAAGGAATTACATGTTTTACCTTATTGAATTCTTCTAATTTTTGTTGAAATTGATTTACAACAGGACCATTTATAAAAGATGTACTTTTTAAAACTTTATAAATTTCTAAATCAATTTCCTCTTTAATTGATTCATGTTGACCTTTGAGATCAACCATTCTAATATCTTGCATTTTTATTATTATAGATTGCAAATTTATAAAAGGTTTAGACTTTTATCTCAGGTATAAAAAACTATTTTTGAATAAATTTATATAATGTTATTAATATATAATTTATTAGTTGAGTTAGCAATTGCTCTTCTGCGAATCATAAGTCCTTTATCATCAAAAATTAAATTTCTAATAGTAGGACATCGTAAAACATTAAAAAAATTAATCAACTTCAATATAAACCTTTATGATAAAAGATTATGGTTCCATTGTGCATCTTTAGGTGAGTTTGAACAATGTAAACCTTTAATTCAAAAAATCAAATCAAAACATCCAGAATCAAAAATAATAATTAGTTTTTTTTCACCTTCGGGTTATGAAATTAGTAAAAACTATAAATTTGCTGACTTAGTATGTTATCTGCCTTTTGACACCTTGAAAAATGTGAAATTTTTTTTAAACAAAGTTAAGCCTACAATAGTTTTTTTTATAAAATACGAATTTTGGCCAAATTATATAAATCAAATTACAAAAAACAAAATACCAATTTTTTCATTGTGTACTAGACTTTACGCAGATCAATTCATCTTTAAACCCTATAGTAATTGGTTGTTAAAAATAATTAGAGAAATTAATCATTTTTTTGTACAGGACATATCTTCTCAAAAGCTTCTAAATAAAAATAAATTTAAAAATGTAACTCTTGTAGGAGATATAAGAATGGATAGAGTAATTGAGAATATAGAATCAATAAACGTCTTTCCAAAAATTGAAAAATTTATTGATTCTAAAAAGTGTTTTATTGCTGGAAGCACATGGTCAGAAGACTATGAAGTTATTCTATCTAAAATTAAGAGATTAAATAACGTAAAAGTAATTATCGCTCCACATAAAATTGACTTGAAGTCAATCAATTTATTAACTTCAAGATTAAATAATTCATATACCCTTTATAGCTCTTTAAAAACTACTGAAGAATTTAAAAAGGATGTTTTAATTATTAATTCAATTGGAATACTTTCAAAAATTTATAAATATGCAAATCTTAGTTATGTTGGTGGAGGTATGGGAAAAGATGGTCTTCACAATATTTTAGAACCTGCAATTCATGGATCACCCATTATTATAGGAAAAAATTATTCTAAATTTTCTGAAGCTAAAGATTTAATATCTCTTGGAGGAATTACCTCTATTAAAAATAATAATGAATTCGAAAAAGTTTTTGAAAAAATAATTTCTGACAATGAATTATCAAAAAAAATTGGAAAAATTAATAAAGAATATATTTTCAATAACAAAGGAGCAACAAATAAAATTTATTCTAAACTAATAGATTATTTATAGATATTAAACTTAATTTTACAAAAAAACACAATGCGAAAATTTTTATACTTAATACTATTTTTTACATGCTATATATTTTTTTCATGTAAAAAATTTTCTCAAAGTAATAATCCAATTAATATAATTTTATTGATAGGTGATGGCATGGGACTTCCTCAAATTACTGGAGGTATGTACGCAAATAACAATAAAACAGAACTTGAGAATTTTAAAAGTATTGGTTTATCAAAAACTCATTCAAATGATGATTTAGTTACTGATTCAGCTTCTGCAGGAACTGCATTTGCTTGTGGAGTAAAAACAAATAATGGGACTATCGGAATAGATTTTAATGGAAAAAAACATCCTAGTATTTTAGAAATTTGTCAAAAGCTTGGTTATTCAACAGGTCTAGTTGTAACATCAAGTATAACTCATGCTACTCCAGCATCATTTTATGCTAAAGTAAAGTCAAGAAATAATCACGAAGAAATAGCAAAACAATTAAGTTCTAAAAATATTAACTTTTTCGTTGGGGGAGGTGAAAAATACTTTATTAGTCGAAAGGATGAAAGAAACTTAATCAGTGAAATGCAAGACTATGATTTTGTAAATAATATTCTTGAATATAAAGAAAGTACTTCCAATAATATTGGGTTTTTAACCTATGATGATCAACCCCCATCTCTCTCAGAAGGTAGAATACCTTCATTAATAAATCTATCAAAAATCACAATTGACAAGCTTTCTAGTCAATCAAAGCCTTTTTTTCTTATGATTGAAGGTTCACAAATTGATTGGGGATCTCATGATAATGACATAGATTATTTTATAGAAGAATTTAATGAATTTGACAAAACATTGAAAACTGTTTTAGATTATGCGAAAAATAATGAAAATACCCTAGTGGTTGTAACTGCAGATCATGAAACTGGAGGATTTCATGTTCTTGGGGGTAGATTGGGTAATAAAAACAGCTATATTAAAGGTGGCTTTTTAACAACAGGTCATTCTGCAGATATGGTCCCTGTTTTCAGCTACGGTCCATATTCCGAAAATTTCAGTGGTATATATGATAACACTGAAATTTTCAAAAAATTATCTGATATTATAATAAAATAATTACTTAACTCTTGCTCCGTCTACAATTTTCTTTTTAAAAGATTTATCATCTTCAATTACTTCAAAAAATGAATTCAAAAACTTTTTACTTTCGGCAAATTCTTTTGGATCCTCAAAATCCTTTTCATAAGAATTTAAAAGTTCAACCAAAGTGTTTTTATTTGATAAAAACTGGTCTCTAACTTTATTAAAGACTTCAACATCCCTTTTAAAACCCCTATATTTTCTATCTTTTACAGAATTAATATTTAATGTTTCATTAACAACCTGATAACTAGGGTTAACCCAGCCTGTCATATCAAAATCATAAGGCAACGGGATGATTAACTTATTTATATATAGCAACTTACCATTATGTTGATATGCAGTAGAAAAATCTGTATTTCCAATCATAAATTGGAAAAAAGCATTCTGAACTGATGTCATAGCATCCATGGCCATTGGATGCATATATCTTTCAAGGACTTTACCCTCAAATCTTTTAGCAACTCTTTTATCATCTTCAATTAAAAACCCATTAAGCTGGAACTTTTTAACTTTTTTACCTTTAGGTTCAGAAAAATCTATTTCTACCAATCTAGTTTTAAAGTGATAAGGTGAACTTAATTCATACATCTTATAAGCAATGTATTCCTGTAATACATTATCATTTTTTTCTTTCTCCAGCTTACATGGCATAACTAACTTCATAGTCTTATTACCATCAAACAAAGTGTTTTCAATAACATCTTTTTTAATTTTCATCTTAATTGGAGGAAAATAACATTGAGATCTTCTGAAATTTCCTCTTGCCCGAAGAGAAACTTCAAGTGTATTCCATTTATCCTCATGGAAAAATTCCATTGGAACTTTTATAAAAGTTGAATCATTGGTCTTTTTATTCATCTGCTTATTTGAATATCCAAGGTTGATCTTTAAAGGAAATTTATCTTCAAATAATTTATCTGAAGTCAAAGAAATTTGAGCGCTTAAAGTCAAAGAACCCAAAAAAAGTATTGAGAATATAGTCTGTTTTATCATAATTATATAAATTTAGCCTAAATTTAATAAAATAATTAAATGACAAGTAATTCCTTAGCAAGATATTTAACAATTATAAACTACAGAACTTTAATTACTATATTTCTTTCTATAGTTGTCCCTTATATTGCTTATAGATTTAGGATTGTTTACAATCTAGATTTAACTCTTATAAGTATAGCAATAATTTTTCCTTTAGTTTTTACTATTAGAGGAGCTTTTAGAAGAAGAGAAAAAGCCCTAGAGTATTTAAGCAGGTTTAGATCATCACTTAAAACCGTTGAAAATCTGATAAATATGAATACCAATCTAACTGAAAAGGAAAAATCAGCTGTTATGAATATTATTAAAGAAACAAACCATGGTTTGTTTCTTTATCTTGAGACTTCTTCTGAAGATTCTTCTGCTTTTGATGAAAAAGTAAAAAAATTGATTGATTTTATTATAAAAAATAAAGAATCTATTTCAGGAGGGACAAAACAAAAAATATTTAGATTCACAAAAGATGTTGTTGAGTCATCAGATAATCTAATTGCTATTCACACTCATAGAACCCCAATCAGTCTCAAAGCTTATTGTTTAATTTTTATCTATATTTTCCCCGTAATATACACTCCTACAATAATAAATAAATTAGGTGAAGGTAACCCAGAATGGTTAACTTATTTTATTGTTATTTTAAGTGAATTTATTCTAATTTCATTATATAACATCCAAGATCAAATGGAGTATCCATTCGATGAAGATGGTCTCGACGATATTAAATTAGATAAATTTAAAGTCGATAGATAAAATTCATTTGACTTAATATTTCTTTTTTATTAGATAATATTTCTTGTAAATTAAAACTCAAAAATTTTTTAAATTGAAAAAATACCTTTTAGTCCTTGTATCCCTATCAATATTAAATTGCGGCTCTGAAGGTGAGTTATTTGATATAATTATAACTAATGGAACCATCTATGATGGAACAGGAAAAAAATCATATAAAGGAAGCATTGCAATTCAAGGTGATAAAATAGTTTATGTTGGAAAATCTAAAAACCTAAGGGGGACAAAAACAATTGATGCCAAAGGAAAAGCAGTCTCTCCTGGATTTATTAACATGCTAAGTTGGGGTTATAACTCACTATTAAAAAATGGACGTTCTTTAAGTGATCTTAAGCAAGGGGTGACTTTAGAAGTGTTTGGAGAAGGAACTTCACCTGGTCCGAGAGGAAATCCTGGAGAGAAAACATATATTTCATTTTTTAATTCTATGGATTCTCTTGTCAAAAAGGGAGTTTCAACAAATATTGCGTCTTTTATTGGAGCTGCAACTATAAGAATAAATACTATAGGTTACGAAAATAGAGATGCGACAAAAGAAGAATTAGATGAAATGAAACAAAGCGTAGAAAAAGCAATGAAAGAGGGTGCAATGGGAATAGGTTCCTCATTAATTTATGCTCCTGGTGATTATGCTAATACATTTGAACTAGTTGAACTCTCGAAAGTTGCTTCAAAATTTGGAGGAATGTATATTTCTCATATGCGAAATGAAGACCACAATGTTTTAAATGCGCTTGAAGAATTAATTTATATCTCTCAAAAAGCTAACATCCCAGCTGAAATTTATCACTTAAAAGCATCTAGAAAACCAAATTGGCATCTACTGGATAGTATAATTGAAAGAGTTGAAATAGCGAGAGAAAAAGGTTTAAAAATTACTGCTGACATGTATACCTATAATGCAAGTTCAACTGGTCTTACGGGAGTTATTCCTACTTGGGTTCAAGAAGGAGGTCATAGATCATGGATTAATAGAATGAAACAACCTGAACAAAGAAGAAAATTAGTAAAAGATATTAGAAAAGAGTTGGAACAACAGCCTCCTAATGGAATATTAATGGTTGGTTTTAAAAAAGATTCTATAGCTAAAATTTATCTTGGTAAAACTATTGAACAAGCTGCTCAAATGAGAAATCAATCTTCTGAAGATGCTATTATAGATTTAATAATAGAAGATGATAGTAGGATTCAGTGTATTTACTTTAGCATGTCTGAAGAAAATATCAAGAAAAAAATACAAATACCTTGGTTGTCATTTTGTTCAGACGCTGGTTCATATTCTGATATTACTAAAGATTTTAGAACTCATCCTAGGGCCTTTGGAAGTTTTGCCAGAGTTTTAGGGAAATTTTCTAGAGATAAAGGTCTAATTTCATTGGAAGAAGCCGTTAGAAAATTAAGTGGTTTCCCTGCAACTAATTTAGGTCTTAATAAACGTGGATTTCTAAAAAAAGGATATTTTGCTGATGTTGTTATTTTTGATCCTCTAAAAATATCAGATAAAGCTACTTTTGACAAACCACTTCAATACGCAGAAGGTATAAATCACGTTTTTGTTAATGGAGAACAAGTAATTGAAAATGGAAATCACACTGGAAAATTTTCTGGAAAATTTATAAAAGGTAAAGGAGCGTACAAAAAATAGTTATGAAAAAATTTTTGCTAATTATAATACTTACTTTTTTTAGTTGTAATCAAAATAATTCAAATTCTCAGTTAAAAAAAATTATTAACCAATTTGAAAATTATAAATCTAATTCAAAAGAAGAGCATCCGTTAGGAAATTATAGTGAAGAAAGTATACAAAAATATGCTTCTTTTTGCCAAAATTTATTGATTGATTTAAAAAGAATTAATGAAAATAATTTATCAAAGGATGAAAAAATATCTTATGAGCTATTAAAATTCGTTTTAAAATTTAAAAAATTAGATTATGATTTTAAAAAACATTGGAATCCAATACTATCTGATTCAGGATTCCACTCTAGTCTCACCTATAGAGTTCGACCTCTAACAAATAAAAAATCTGCTTTAGAATATCTTAAAATTTTAAAAGCAATTCCAAAATACATTGAACAACAAAAAAATCTTATTAAAAAAGGTTTAGAAACAGGAATGGGGCAACCTTTAATAATATTTAAAGGCTATGAATCTACTTATAATCAACACATTACAGAAAATGCAGAACAAAACTTTTACTTTTCTCCTTTTCTTAATTTACCGAAATCTCTAGGGCAAGAAACAATTGATTCATTAAAAAAGGCTGGAAAAAATATTGTCGAAAAAATGATTATACCAACATTTAAAGATGTTAAATTATTTTTTGAAGAAGAATATTTTATAAAAACAAGAAGAGAAATAGGAATCTCTGAGACGCCAAATGGAATTGAATATTATAAGAATAGAATCGAATATTATACTACTCTTGACTACACACCAAAAGAAATACATGATATTGGATTAAATGAAGTTAAAAGGATAAAAAAGAAAATGTTAGACATTATTGATAAGATAAATTATAAAGAAGGTTTCGATTCATTTATAAAATTTTTAAGATCAGATCCTAAATTTTATTCAAATTCTGCTGAAGATCTTTTAATTAATGCTAGAAATATTTCCAAAAAATTAGATGAACAATTACCAAGATATTTTAAAACTCTACCTAGAAAACCATATGGAGTTGCCCCTGTCCCTCAATCCATTGCTCCTAAATATACTGCTGGGAGATATGTTGGAACAAGTGCAAATAGTTCAGAACCTGGTTATTATTGGGTTAACACCTACAATTTAAAAAGCAGGCCACTTTATTCTCTACCTGCATTAACTGCTCATGAGGCAGTTCCTGGACACCATCTTCAAGGATCTCTTAATAATGAACTTTCAAATAAAATTCCAAAATTTAGAAGAAATTTATATTTATCTGCTTTTGGTGAGGGCTGGGGACTTTATAGTGAGTTTTTAGCAGAAGAGATGGGTATATACAATACTCCTTATGAACATTTTGGCAAATTAACATATGAAATGTGGAGAGCATGTAGACTTGTCGTTGATACTGGAATTCATGCATTTGGGTGGTCAAGAGAAGAGGCCGTTAATTTTATGAAATCAAATACAGCCTTATCTATTCATGAAATTAATACTGAAGTTGACAGATATATCTCTTGGCCAGGTCAAGCATTAGCATATAAAATTGGTGAATTAAAAATTAGATCTTTAAGAAAAAAAGTTGAGGAAAATTTAAAACAAAATTTTGACATTAGAGAATTTCATGAATTAATACTTGAAAAAGGAACAGTAACCCTTCCTATTCTTGAAAGAAGAGTAAACCAATATATAGAAAACTATAATGACTGAAAATAAATTAAAATCAATTCTTGGAAAAAATTATGATCAAACATTTTTTAATTCAAGTACTAATTATTCTATAGAATTAGAAGAAAAAGGAATTCTAGTCTTTAGATCCTTCATAAACTCTAAAGGAATTAAAGAAATAGTAGAAGAAGCAATTAAATTAAAACCTAAATCTCATAAAAGTTCTTCTGAATATAATGTTTATGTTTCACCATACGATTCCAATTTTTCAAAAAACAGTGCGAGAAACAGAATTATGAAAACCACAAAAGAATGCATTCCAAACGATTTAATTTCAAAAAATTCAAATCTATTTAAGATATATGATTCCAATATTGTTCAAAAGTTTTTTTGTAATATTTTAAAAGTTAAAAAATTATATCCCTATTCTGATCCACTTTCAAGTATAAACATAAACTATTACAATAATGGAGATAGTCTTGGATGGCACTTTGATAACTCTGATTTCACTATCACTCTTTTAGTAAAAAATTGTTCAAAAGGTGGAGATTACGAATATTTTAATAAAAGCAGATATAAAAATGGTAATGAAAATTATAAAGAAGTAGAAGAAATCTTAGATGGCAAAATCAAAGGTCAAAAAGTCGAAAGTCTGGTTGGAGATTTAATGATTTTCAAAGGTAAAGAATCCATTCACCGTGTTACAGAAATTTTAGAAGATGAAAGAATATTAATTACGTTTAATTACAATGTAAAAAAAGGAGTTCCACTTTCTAAGCAATCCAGAAAAACATTCTTTGGAAGAATAAATTAAAATTTGGTAAATGGATTTGTATTAAAACTTTAATACCAAAAGAAATTTGTGATATTGATGATGAATTAAAAGCTATTTATCATAGTGAAGATTGTATTTGCATATGGATATTTAAAAATAGATATGAAAAAAATAAATTCATGAATGAAACTATTGGGATGTTAAAGACAGAAAGAAAAAATTATTACAAATAAAACAATTTGAAAAAAAAAGACTTGGATTGAAAATTAAATGTACCTATTGAAATTAAAATTAAGACAATAGAAAAAGGTTTTACAGATATTTTACCTGGAAGTAAAATGTTAGTTGTTAATCCAAAAATTATTAATGATTATATAAAAAAATAAGATATGGAAAAAATGTTAATCTAACAAAAATCAGGGAAGACCTATCTAAAAATTATAATACTGATAAAACTTGTCCAGTATCAACAGGGATATTCTTAAGAATAGTAGCTGAAGCTTCTTTTAAAAATTTTCAAAATGGAGAGAAAATAGAAAATATTACACCATTTTGAAGAACTTTTGATCCAAAAATAAATTTAGCAAAGAAACTTAATTGTGGAATAGAATTTATTCAAGAGCAAAGAAAAAAAGAAAATAATCCCCACATAAAGTGAGGATATTTCTGTGCGGGTGAAGGGACTCGAACCCCCATGCCGCAAAGCACTAGATCCTAAGTCTAGCGTGTCTACCAATTTCACCACACCCGCAAAATCAAGTTGACAAATATAAATAAGTTTTCTTATAAAAATTATATGTCTAAAAATAAATACAATGTATAAATTTGAAGAAAACAATTAAATTAAATTTAATGAAGTTATCAAATGATCAAAAAAGGTATGTTAAAGAATTAATAGAATTATTAAAAATTCCCTCAATCAGTGCTGACTCAAAATTTAAAGAAGATATCATTAAGGCAGCAAACTGGATAAAAAATTCTTTAATAAAAGCAGGATGCGACAAGGCTCAGATAATAAAAACAGAAGGCCATCCCATAGTTTATGGAGAAAAAATAATAAATCTCGAATTACCTATGGTACTAGTTTATGGTCATTACGATGTTCAACCTCCTGATCCTATACATTTATGGGATAACCCTCCATTTGAACCAATAATTAAAAAAACTAAATTACATCCCAATGGAGCTATTTTCTGCAGAGGAGCTTGTGATGACAAAGGTCAAATGTTTATGCATATAAAAGCTCTGGAATTAATGACCAATAAAAAAAACTTAAGGTGTAACATAAAATTTATGATTGAAGGTGAAGAAGAAATCGGAAGTGAAAACCTTGAAAAATTTATTAAAGAGAACAAAAAAAAATTAAAATCAGATATTATTTTAATTTCTGATACTGGAATCATATCAAATGAACAACCCTCAATAACAACTGGACTTAGAGGTCTAAGTTACATGGAGGTTTCTATAAAAGGTCCTGATAAAGATTTACACTCAGGGCTCTATGGTGGAGCAGTTCCAAACCCAATTAATATCTTGTGTGAAATGATTTCAAATCTTAAAGATAAAAATAATAAAATTTCAATTCCTGGATTTTACGATGATGTTTTAAAATATAATAAAAAAACTCGCGATCAAATTAATAAGGAACCTTTTAATTTAAATGAATTTAAAGAATCAATTAAAATTTCTGATATTCATGGAGAAAAAAATTATTCAACAATTGAAAGAAAATCAATAAGACCCACTTTGGATGTGAATGGAATTTGGGGAGGATATACTGGAGAAGGTTCAAAAACTGTCATTCCAAGTGAAGCAAACGCAAAAATTTCAATGAGATTAGTCCCCAATCAGAATTGGAAAAAAATTAGTAAAATTTTTGAAAATTATTTCATATCTATTGCTCCAAAAAGTGTCAATGTGAAAGTAAAGACTCATCATGGTGGATTTCCTTACATAACACCAGAAAACCAAGCTGGTTATAAAGCTGCTTATAAAGCTTATTATAATACATTTGGGGTAAAACCTATTCCCAGCAGAGGAGGGGGAAGTATTCCAATAGTTCCAATGTTCGAAAAAGAACTAAATATAAAATCTATACTTATGGGATTTGGTTTAGATAGTGACGACATTCATTCTCCCAATGAACATTTTGGTTTATTTAATTTTTTTAAAGGAATTGAAACTATTGAAAAATTTTATGAATATTATTCTAAATTGACATAATTAATCTCTCAGAAAAAAAAGATCTGAAGATAATCCATCGGTTAGAAATTTAAACTTTTTAGAGATTTTTATTGTGTCTCCATCTAAAAAAATGTGCTTATTTATAATATGTTTCTTTAGTTGTTTTTCGATATATTTTTTATATGTCTCTCCAAATCTATTTTTAATTTCGTTAAACGAAATCCCTTCTTCCTTTCTTAAACCAGTCATTATATATTCATTATACAAATCATTTATTTTCAATTTTTCCATCTTTGCAGGAAGTCTATTTTTCATAATAGATTTAACATACTTTGAATTATTTGAAATATTCCAGCTTCTTATTGATTTACCATTGTAACTATGAGCTGAAGGGCCAATTCCTATATATGCTTTTCCATTCCAATAATTTGAATTATTAATTGAATTATAACCAGGTTTAGCAAAACTTGAGAATTCATAATTTACATAACCTCTTTTACCTAATTTTTGAATTAAATAATCATATTGTTCCTTAACCAATTCTTCTTCTAATAATTCGATATCTCCATTTTTTACTTTATATTCAAGTGCAGTATTAGACTCAAGTGTAAGAACATAACATGATAAATGAGGTGGTTGATATTTTAATGTAATTTCTAAATTTTTTCTCCATTTTTCGATCGAACTATAAGGAATTCCATAAATAAGATCAATTGAATAATTATCATATAAATTAGAAATACAATCTAAGGCTTCTAATGATTGAACTGAATTATGATTTCTATTTAAAAGTTCTAAATCAAACTGATTGAATGATTGAACTCCTAAACTAATTCTATTAATTCCAAACTTTTTTATTTCAACCAAGTACTCTTTTGAATAATCATCTGGATTTAATTCTAAAGTGATCTCAATTTTCTTTTTTACTTTAAATTGACTTAAAATTTTATTTATAATTTTTTCTAAATACTTAGTCTCTAAAATAGATGGAGAACCTCCTCCAAAATATATACTCTCCAGTGAATCATTAATCTCATTTGATCGAATTTCGATTTCCTTTAATATTGCATCTAAAACAATTGTTTGATTGTTAAGTTTAGTGGAAAAATGAAAATTACAATAATGACACGCTTTTTTACAAAATGGATAGTGAACATAAATATTAGCCATTTTGACCAAATAAATTATTAAGATTTTATTCTATTGGGGTTCTTACTAAGATATGAATTCCAATTACTGTAAACCTTATTTTCAGTTTCAGTTCCTTTATTATAAAAATGGCAAACTGCAGCTGCTAGACCATCAGTAGCATCAAGATTTTTTGGCAACTCAGAAATATTTAGTAAACTCTTCAACATTTTTGCAACCTGCTCTTTACTCGCATTACCATTTCCTGTAATGGACATTTTAATTTTTTTAGGAGAATACTCAGTTATAGGTACTTCTCTTGAAAGTCCTGCAGCCATTGCAACACCCTGAGCTCTTCCCAGCTTTAACATTGATTGTACGTTCTTACCAAAAAATGGTGCTTCTATTGCTATTTCATCAGGATGATATTCATCTATAATTTCGATTGTCCTTTTAAAAATTTGATCCAACTTAAGATAATGATTTTCATATTTTTTAAGATGTAATTCATGAAATTGTATTAATTGCATTTCATTATTTTGAATTTTTATTAATCCGAAACCCATTATAGTGGTTCCAGGATCAATGCCTAAAATAATTTTCCCGTTGGGCATTATAAAGATTCTTGAGATAAAATTCTAATAGGTAATTCAAATTTTGTGTTTACATACTCCTCAACATTAACTTTTACTGCAGGTAAGGCTTGAGGTATACTATAGACTGCATTCTCAACAAATTCTTCTAATCCTTCAATCTTATCTTTAATAAAATCAGATGCATCAATACTCAGCAAAGAAAAAAAACCTTCTTTATCAACCTTAATTACAACTTTAATTTCTTCATCAACTTCTTCATTTATCTCAAGAATTTCATTTGAAAGATATTTTAAAATTGTTTCAGAAACTATTGATTCAAAGCAATCAAAACCCTCATCATTATTAATATCTTCACACTCATTAAAACTTGGTCTTTCATCATTAGAAGTCCATGATGATGCCGTTTTAATCTCACTAGAAGAAAATTTATTCGATTTAAAAATATCACAACCGTTTAAAATTATAAAAGGTAAAAAAAATAGAATTTTAAAGAAATTAATATAGTGCATCATTGATAATTAATATTCAATAAAATTACGATATTTTTATGCAAATATGTAATTAAAAAATAAAGAGATTAAAATTTAAAATTCTCATATAATATGGAAACGATAATAATAATCACAGGGTTTATTCTTGTTTTTTTAGGAATTATAGGAAGTTTTTTACCTGTTTTACCTGGACCAATTCTAAGTTGGCTTGGTCTACTAATTTTATTCTTGTCTGGTAATTTTCAAATCACACTTAGATTTACGATAATTACTTTTATTATTGCAATTACTATTTTTATTTTAGATATCATAATATCAATATTAGGAGTTAAAAAAAAAGGTGGTGGTAAAGGAAGTATTATAGGAAGTAGTGTTGGTTTAATCATCGGGTTAATTTTTTTAGGACCAATTGGAATGATCCTGGGTACTATAATTGGTGGATTTTTAGGTGAATATAAAACTCATAACAATTTTAAAAAATCATTAAATGTTTCTTTTGGTGCTTTTTTTGGTTTTTTAAGTGGAATCTTTATAAAATTTTTAATGAGTCTAATTTTTTTAGGCTACTACTTAAAATTTGTATGGATTAGATTTTTTAACTAAAAATTTAAACTTTTTTACTTATTTAATTTTGTATTTTCGTTCACGTTATGAAACTTTTTCTTCTAACATTTTTTTTTCTTCTTCTTGCATTTTCTGGAATAGCAATTAAAATTTTATTAAAAAAAAATGGGGAATTTTCAGGAACATGTGCAAGTCAAAGTCCTTTTTTAAATAAGAACAATAAAGTATGTGGAATTTGTGGAAAATTACCTTCTGAAAAATATTGTAAACAATCTAAGATTTTAAATAATTAAAATTAAAAACCATAATGGATTCTTTTGATTATAAAAATGTAATTGAAAAAGCCAAAAAAAATGATCAAAAAGCTTATAATCAATTATTTGATATTTTTTGGGACTCCTTATTTAATTTCTTGTTGAAAAGAACTAATAACAAGAATCAAGCTGAAGAACTATCTATCGAAACATTTGCAAAAGCCTTTGATAATCTTAATTCATATAACAAAAAATTTAATTTTAAAAATTGGCTGTTTTCAATTGCAAAAAACCACCATATAGACCACTATAGAAAAAAAAATGTTTTAGATAAGTTAACATCCAATATTGATGATCCATTACATTCAGATTTAATTAGTTTAACTCAAAACCCAGAAGATCAACTAATCAACACACAAAATATTGAAAGTATATTATCACATTTAAAAAACTTAAAAAAAGATTATCGTGTTTTACTGAAACTAAGGTATTTTGAAGGGATGGCATATAAAGAAATAGAAAAAAAACTTAATGTTCCATTAAATACCGTCAAAGTAAAATTATTTAGAGCAAAAAAAATTTTAATTCAATCCATTGAAAAAGATAAACTTTGATCTAAAGAAACTTGGTCCTGGATTACTTTTTGCGGGAGCAGCTATTGGAGTTTCTCATTTAGTTCAATCAACAAGAGCTGGAGCAGATTTTGGATGGGGTCTAATATGGGCTTTACTTATAATAAATCTTTTCAAATATCCTTTCTTTCAATATGGACCTCGATACGCAATTTCAACTGGAAAAACACTTTTAGATGGATATTATAAATTAGGCAAAGGATATTTATGGTTTTATTTTATTCTAAATTTTGCCACCATGTTCACTATTCAAACTGCAGTAACAATTGTAACAGCTGGGCTTGCATCAGAATTATTTGGTTTTACTGATAATATGATTACATGGAGTATTGTAATCACTATTTTCTGTAGTTTAACTTTAATTATTGGAAAATATAAAACTCTCGATAAAGCGATTAAACTAATTATGATAGTCCTCGCGGTTAGTAGTATTTTAGCTATATCAATTGCTTTCTATAAAAATGACACTTCTATTTCTATAAAACAAATTTTTCCTCAAGGAGAAGGTCTTCTCTTTTTAATTGCATTTATGGGTTGGATGCCTGCTCCTCTTGATATTTCAATTTGGCATTCAATTTGGTCTTTAGAAAAAAATAAAATTCAAAAGAAAAAAATAAAACTAGTTGACAGCTTATTTGATTTTAATATAGGTTATATTACAACTGTAATTTTAGGGCTATGTTTTATTGGTCTTGGAGCTTTAGTTATGAATGGTACAGGAGAATCATTTTCCAATCAAGGTGGAATTTTTGCCAAACAATTGATAAAACTTTACACACATAACCTTGGTGAAAACGCTTATTTAATTATTGCTGTTGCAGCTTTTACAACAATGTTTAGCACAACCATTACAACCTTAGATGCTTCTCCTAGAGCAATGTCTAGAACTGTTCAATTACTTTTCAAAAAAGAAAAAGATTATTATACAATTTGGATAATCATACTTGCCGTTGGAACAAGTTTAATTTTTATTTTTCTTCTCTCTGAAATGGGGAAATTAGTTCAAATTGCAACAGTTCTATCATTTATAACAGCTCCCCTGTATGCTTTTCTTAACTATAAATTAGTAATTAGTGATCAAATGCCCAAAGAACTCCAACCTAAAAAAGGCTTAAAATTAATGAGTATTCTAGGATTAATATTTTTGACTGGTTTCTCTTTATTTTATCTTTTGAGTCTTACTTCTTAGTTCGTATCTTTGAAAAAAATCTAATGGAAGTTCTAACAAAACATAAAAAGAAACCTAATTGGATTCGGGTAAAACTCCCTGTCGGAAAAAAATATAAATTATTAAGAGGTCTAGTTGATAAATATAAACTAAATACTATTTGCACCTCTGGAAGTTGTCCAAATATAGGAGAATGCTGGGCTGAAGGAACTGCAACCTTTATGATTTTAGGTAATATCTGTACTCGCTCATGTGCCTTTTGCGGAGTCAAAACTGGAAGACCAAATGTTATAGATTGGGAAGAACCAGAAAAAGTTGCTATGTCAATTAAGATTATGAAAATTAAACATGCTGTTATAACATCAGTCGATAGGGATGATCTTAAAGATATGGGTTCTATTATTTGGGCAGAGACTATAAATGCAATTCGAAGAATAAATCCAAAAACAACATTAGAAACACTAATTCCTGATTTTCAGGGTAACAAAAGAAATATTGACAGACTAATTAAGGTGTCACCAGAAGTTATTTCACATAATTTAGAAACAGTTAAAAGACTTACGCGTCAAGTTAGAGTTCAAGCAAAATATGAAAGAAGTCTAGAGGTTTTAGGATACTTAAAAAAGAAAAAAGTAAATAGAACAAAATCAGGAATAATGTTAGGTCTAGGTGAAGAAAATCATGAAGTCATTGAAACAATAAATGATCTAAAAAATGCTAAAGTAGATGTGTTAACTATTGGTCAATACCTTCAACCATCAAAAAAACATCTTTCAGTAAAAAAGTTTATCACTCCAGAAACATTTAAAAAATATGAAAATTATGCCCTAAATATAGGTTTTCGTCATGTTGAAAGTGGACCACTAGTTAGATCATCATATAAAGCTCACAAACATATCCTTTAATTTAATAATTTTTTAATATGATTGTCAAAATGATCTTTTTCTTCATTTGAAAAAAAAGACATTTTAATTGGCAAAAAATACAATAAAAACTCCTTGTTTAATGAGTTTAATCTCCAGTAATCTTTTTCAGTAGTTAAAACAATTTTATTTTTATCTTTAGAATTAATGTATTTTATATCCGAATTATTATAATTGTGATGGTCAGGATATTTTAAATGTTCAAATTTTAAATTTTTTGAATTTAGATAATTCACCAGTGGGGATGAATTAGCAATTCCTGTAACTAAAATAAAGTCAGAATTTCTAAGTGATAAAAGATCAATTTTTTTATTTTGAGAATATATGTTTATTGAATAAGAAATCTTAGTAAAAAATATTTTTTGATAAGGCTGTAATTTTAATCCCTTTAAAAACTTTTCACGATCAGTTTCGGTTAATTCCTTAGGGCATTTGGTAACTAATATTACATCTACCCTTTTATGACCACTTCTTCTTTCTCTTAAAGTTCCTATAGGGAAAATATAATCTTTAAAAAATGGAGAAGAAAAAGTTGTGGTTAAAATTCTTAAATGAGAATTTAGTGACCTATGTTGCAAAACATCATCAAATAAAATTAATTGAGTTTTAGGATTATTTATTAAAACTTTACTAACTCCTTCATTCCTATTTTCAGAAACTGCAACTGTAATTTGGGGAAATCTTTTATGGAATTGATAAGGTTCATCTCCAATTAATCGTGCAGAGCTGTTATTATTAGCAATTAAAAACCCTTTTGTTTTTCTTTTATATCCTCTACTTAATACAACTATATTATATTTAGATTTAAAAAATTCAACTAAATAAATAATTAAAACTGATTTACCAGTTCCTCCCATAGAAAGATTCCCCACTCCTATATTTGGAATTTTATAATACTTTGATTTTAATATTTTAAAATCAAAAAATATATTTCTAAAAAAACTAACTAAATAATAAATTACCCCAATAGGAAAAAGTAAGAATCTAAGTATTTTCATGCCGATGAAGATAAATATTATATTTGTAATCTATCATTAAAAAATGCTTGTTAAAGATATTATAAAAATACTCGAGGAATGGGCTCCCTCTGTATATTCAGAAGATTTTGATAATGTCGGACTTTTAACTGGAGATCCTGAATCCAATTGTACAGGAATACTTGTTACATTAGATACCATAGAATCCATAATTGATGAGGCCATTGAAAAAAAATGTAACCTCATAGTTAGCTTTCACCCAATAATTTTTTCAAGTTTAAAAAAAATTTCAAAATCTGACTATGTTCAAAAAACTATCTTCAAAGCTATACAAAATAATATTTCCATATATGCCATCCATACAAGTCTTGATAATCACAAGTATGGAGTTAATCATAAAATGGCAGAAAAATTAAATTTGATTAACACTAAAATTCTAATTCCAAAAAATGATACTTTAAGGAAACTAATTGTTAATGTTCCTAAATCTAATGCAAATAATTTAATAGATGCTCTACATAATACAGGTGCTGGTCTATTAGGAAATTATGAAAATTGTAGTTTTTCATTAACCGGAAAAGGAACTTTCAAAGGAAATAAATTTAGTAAACCTAATATTGGTGATCCAGAAAAAAAAACATATATAAAAGAAAAACAAATTCAATTAGTTTTTCAAAAACATTTAGAATCTAAAATTTTAAAAACACTTTTCGAAAATCACCCATATGAAAGTGTAGCATATGATATTTTAAGTTTAAATAATATAAATCCTGATATAGGAATGGGTTTGTTAGGATCATTAGAAAAATCATTAAATGAAAACGAATTTATATCACTTATAAAAAAAACTTTTAAAACACCTACAGTTAGGCACAGTAAACTTTTAAATAAAACCATAAAAAAAGTTGCATTACTTGGTGGTTCTGGAAGTTTTGCAATAGACTCCACAATAAAACAAAATGCTGATGTTTTTATAACATCTGATCTTAAATATCATAATTTTTTTATGGCTGAAAATAAAATTGTTGTGATGGATATTGGTCACTATGAAAGTGAACAGTTTACTAAAAATTTAATATATGATTTTCTTAAGAAAAAATTAAGTAATTTTGCAATCGTTTTATCAAATATAAATACTAACCCTGTTAATTATTCTTAAAATATGGCCAAAAAAAAAGATATCACAGTAGAAGGCAAACTTAGAGCTCTTTATGACCTTCAATTAATCGATTCTCGTATAGATAAAATAAAAAATATTAGAGGAGAACTTCCTTTAGAAGTTGAAGATTCAGAAAATGAAATTGTTGGTTTAAATAAAAGAATGGAAAAATTTGATGATGATATAAAAAATTGTGAAACAGGAATATCCGATCAAAATAATGTAATTGAACAAGCAAAAGAACTAAGAAAAAAATACGAAGAAAAATTAAAGAATGTAAGAAATAACAGGGAATATAATTCAATTGTAAAAGAGCAAGAATATCAAGACTTAGAAATTGAACTTGCAAAAAAAAAAATAAAAGAGTTTAAAACACTAATTGAACAAAAAAATGAATTAGTTGTTGAACTTAATGAGAAAATAAAAGAAAGAAATGATCATCTAAAAGGAAAAAAGAAAGAATTAAATTCCATTATGAAAGAAACAGAAAAAGAAGAAAATATATTAATTAAAAAATCCTCGGAATTTGAAAAACTAATTGAAGAGCATTTAATTCAAGCATACAAAAGAATAAGGGGAAGTGTTAAAAATGGTTTAGCAATTGTTCCTGTTCAAAGAGGTGCTGCAGGTGGTTCTTTTTTTGCTATACCTCCTCAAGTTCAATTAGATATTGCTTCAAGAGATAAAATTATAACTGATGAGCACAGTGGAAGAATTCTAGTAGACCCTGAACTTGCAGCTGAAGAAGAAAAAAAGATTAAAAAATTAATTTGATCTTAAATCTTCATTAATCCCAAAAATCATAAACTAGTATATCCTCTGTATGAGGTCTAAAGATTCCCGCAAACTCTTTATGAAACGGATGAGGTAGATATATACTATCCATGTCAAAAGAGTTTTTGAATCTCATGGATATAATATGAGTAAAACCTTTATCAGAACCTCTTAAAGATATATTTTCTCCATAATAGAAATCCCTTATCTGCTCTATTTCTTCAAGTTTATATGAAGCATTTTGTATCATTTTAAGAGTATCATTGGAAGTATTTTCTTTAAACTTAATTAAAACTACATGGTTTAATAAATGCCTTGAAGAATTTGATTCAGTGTTAAAGTCGTCTCTTTCATAAAAAAAATATCCTACAAAAATAGTAATAACGTAAAAGGTGAAGAGCATAAAAAAAGAAACCTTATCTGTATTTCTGAATACCATGGAATTTTTATTTTTATAAAAATAATATAATTATTATTGTATTGTATTATATTAATAAAATTTTAAAATTAAAGGGTGTCAAACTACACTATAGAATTTTTAACCCAAGAATGGATAAGGAATACTATCGTAACATTGTTTTTAATTCTTGGTGTTATTTTAATTGGAAAATATAACAATTTCAATAGAAACATTTTTCTTTTAAAATTAATTAGTATTGTATTAATAGTTGTTACAATAATTGCTCATATAATTGATGTAAATAATAAAAATTGGACAATTACCAAGCACCTTCCTCTTCACCTTTGTGCAATGAATCAATTGATTTGTTGTTTTATTCTATTTGTTCCAAAAAAACAATTTTTATTTGAATTTCTGTTTTATTGTGGAGTAATCGGAGGAATTCAAGCCATTTTAACGCCTCAAATCAACTATTATGACGGAAGTTATTTCATGTACTTTAAATATTATTTTGCCCATACCCTGATAATACTAATACCTTTATTTCTTCATTTCAATCTAGATTTTAAACTCACAAAAAAATCATGGTTAAAGACCTTTATTCTATTAAATATATTAATGTTATTTATCATGCCTTTAGACTTTTTAATTGATGCAAACTATATGTATTTGGCACAACCACCAGAAATTGATAACCCATTAGTTATTGGTAAGTGGCCATATTATTTGATAAATCTGGAGTTTATTGTTGTAATATTATTTTACCTAACTTATATTTTATTTAAAAATAAGCTTAAACCTAATTTTAAAAGCTAAATTTTCAACTCTTCCCCTATTTCCAATAGTGTAAGATTTTTATTTTTTTGAGCAAACTTATTTTTGGCCTTTTCATGATCTATCTCAATAAAACCAAAAGTATCATAATGATAACCTAAAACATTATTACATTTTACAAAATCACTTGCTAAAATAGCATCATCAATTCCCATCGTAAAATTATCTCCAATAGGTAATATTGCAAGATCTAAATCAAATTGATTACCAATTAACTTCATATCATAGGTTAGAGCAGTATCTCCAGCTATATAAACTGTTTTATTTCCAGCTATAAGAATAAATCCACCGGGCTGGCCTCCATAACTTCCATCGGCAAATGAAGAAGTGTGAATAGCATTAACATATTTTAAATATCCAAAATCAAAATTCCATCCTCCTCCATGATTCATTGGATGAGCTTTAAAACCTTTATTTTGATAATAAGTTACTATTTCAAAATTTGAAACAATAGTTGTATTTTCTTTATCCGCAATTTTTTCTACATCTAATGTATGATCCTGGTGAGCATGAGTAAGTAAAATATAATCTGCTTTAATTTGATCAACATTAATTTTATTTTGCTTTGGGTTTCCTGAAATAAATGGATCTACAATTATTATTTTATTTCCAATTTTAATTTCAAGAGTTGCATGTCCAAGAAATCTTATATTCATATTGTCAGAAATTTTAATTTAATTTAATTTAATTTAGTAAACTTATACAAAAAAGATTGACTTCTTTATAATAAAAAATTTGATAGATAAAATCATAAAATATAATTACTATTTATTATTATTTTTTCTTAGTAATCTAATATATTCTCAAAGTTGGT
>Ga0310121_10000168_pt1 | contig 68647 bp, 48 predicted proteins | sample CB27_Tmax_986_MG_FD_203504 | JGI IMG/M metagenome (GOLD analysis project Ga0310121, IMG submission 203504) | Marine microbial communities from Western Arctic Ocean, Canada - CB27_Tmax_986 | ecosystem: Environmental > Aquatic > Marine > Oceanic | place: Canada: Western Arctic Ocean | collected... | reverse complement strand
TGGACTGAGCAGGCAAACTGACGATAAAATAAACGCGGACAGTTGACGATGCGACATCCAAAAAACCTCTTTCTTCAAGCAAACGGTGCGGGCCGCCCAACGCAATCTGGATGGATGAGGCAAAATGATTTTCCGTCAGGATAACAGATTTCCAACATTGGCAAAACAAGGCCGGGTAGGAACGATGCAATCACCTGACCGGCGCGCGAAAACAACCCACCCACCAGGGCAAGAACCGTTTGGTTTTTTACCGCAAATCGGTCCGTTGCAACTTTACCGGATCAGAGCCAATCAGGGACAGGAACTCCCGTATGTTCCGACAATCGCCGCAAGCTTTGGATCACGTCCGACGGTAGCAAGATCCCTGCTTTGAGCGCTTTCTCCCGCTTCTCCCATTCTTTTTCACCAGGAACGTAAATGCGATCTGACCCGTCAGCTTTAGGCGCAGCGTGAATTTCCTGGACTAACCCATCCATGCGACGTTGGAACTCTTCCAGGGGCATTAACGTGGCGACGTTGATCGCCAGGAATGCTCCGCCATGATCGGTCTCGATGCTGGGGTCGTCAAACAGCCAGCTACCCACGTTCCACGTCATGGCAGCCCCGGTCAGGACGGCAGAAAGCGTTTCGATCAACAGCGCGATACCGTACCCCTTGTAACCGGCCATGGGGGCCAGCGACGCACTCTCGGGATATTGACTGCCATCGGTGGTTGGCTGGCCGTCGGGACCAATCACCCAGTTCTCAGGCAAAGGTTCTCCTCGCTCGCACGCGGCGAAGACTTTGCCACCAGCTACGGTACTGATCGCCATATCGAGCAGGATGGGATTCCCCCCGGTGGGAACTCCATAGGCCATCGGGTTACTTCCGGTAACTGCTTTCCGTGACCCTGGTGCCGCCACCGAGGGAACATCGTTGGCCATGGCCATGCCAATCATTCCCTGCTGGGCGGCCTGGTTGGCATAAACACCAGCCGCGCCAAAATGACAACTGTTCCTCACGCCCACATAGGCCGTGCCCGCCTCCCTTGCCTTATCGATGGCCAGTTGCATCGCGTACGTCGAGGTCACCTGTCCCAAAGTCGAACCACCATCGACCAGGGCCCAACTGGGACCCTCACGCACGATACTCGGGGTCGCATTGCCCTTCAGGCCCTTGCCCGTGAGCCGTTTGGCATAACCAATCAGCAACTTGGAACCATGCGTGAACACCCCCCAGCTGTCGGTAAGTACCAACCGCGCGGCTGTGGCCCGCGCATTGTCTTCACCAACTTCGCACGCTTTGAGCGCATCGACACAAAAAGACTCAAGTTGCTCGACCGTGACATGTTCGGACATAAACTCTATTTTCAAACAGGGGACTTTATACGTTTTCGGAACTCACTCATCCTTCGACTGCCGGCGTTACACCATTGACGATATTGGGAACAGGCTCCCCACGCACCGAACAAGCCACAATTTCCGCAACATTGCGCCGCAATCGTTCGACACAGTCGACGGTCGACACCGCCAGGTGGCTGTTAATCAGCACGTTCTCCAGCGTCCGCAGAGGATGATCCACCGGAAGTGGTTCCGGGGCCACCACGTCAAGCCCTGCAAACCCCACTTTCCCACTCTCCAAACCGGCAGTCAGGTCGTTGGTGTTGACAATGGTTCCCCGGGCGCAGTTTACCAGGATGACCCCTTCTTTCATTTGGCCGATCGCCTCGGCCGCAACGAGATTCTCCGTGTCCTTGTTAGCCGGGCAGTGAAGCGTAATCAAATCGCTATTGGCCCAGATTTCTTCGAGTGAAACGGGTTCACACCCCGCAGCCTTGATATCGGCATCGTCCACGACCGGATCAAACGCAATGACACGGCAGTTGAATGGCTGCAAACGCCCAGCCACGGCACTCCCGATACGACCAAAACCAACAACACCAACCGTCATCGTGTGCATCGCAAACATGCGGTCTAGCGGAACCCCCATCCCCCAATGACCCTGCTGAACGTATCTGTGATTCGCGCCGAACTGGCGTATCGCAGAAAGCATGAGCCCGAGCGTCGTATCGGCAACTTCGTCGATGCAGTAGTCGGGTACGTTACAAACCGGAATTCTTTTCGCGGCGGCGGCCTCCGCATCGACGTTGTCGTATCCGATGCCGTACCGCACGATCACTTTTGCGCTTTGGAGCTGAGTGATCACCTCGGCGGTGATGGGGGAATACTGGGAAATAATTTGGTCCGCCGTACGACAGGCATCTATCGTTTCGGCCACGGTCGTACACTGACGCTCGACAACTTCGCAGCCGAGCGGTTCCAGAATGGCCCGCTCAATATCGACGGCTCCCCAAGTAAAATCGGTGATGACAACGGTAGACATGTCGGGGGGGTCTCTCGCACAAAAAAATGACCACAGAAAACAGCACTCGTTCTGTCAGGAAACCATATGTTAGAGGGGAGCATGCCACGAATCTAGTGGGGCCTTCCCGGTTGGAGGCACTGTTTTGGAATGCGGCGATTAAGATCCAGATTGCACCGCTATCTGGCAATCATCCCTCAGATATCATCCCAAGTTCTATCAAGCGGTCGCAATACAAAGAATGGTCTGTTGCTTGAAAACAGCAAAACGTGACCGTTTCCGGAAATTGATTTTTTGGGAGCCAGTTGATTACGGTGTCGATCGCAATAACGCACGCCTGGTCAGCCGGAAATCCGAATACACCCGTTGAAATGCAAGGAAACGCAATGGATGGCAGTTGGTGAGCGGCAGCCAACTCCAGCGATCGTCGATAGGCGGATGCTAACAAGTCCGATTCGTTCGAATTGCCACCATGGAAAACAGGGCCGACAGCATGGATGACGTGCGAAGCAGCAAGATTGAATCCAGGGGTAATTCGCGTGTCGCCGGTCTGGCAGGGAGCAAGTTGACGTGATGCAGCCACAAGATCCGGGCCAGCTGCCGAGTGGACCGCACCGTCGACGCCACCACCGCCTCGTAAAGATTCATTCGCCGCAGTGACCACAGCCTGGACGTTGAGCGAGGTAATGTCACCGAGCACAAGCCTGATTCGATGAGCCAGATCAGCCATAATGGATCCAGGAGCGATTCCCGCAGAGGTAGTGTCTAACTTCATCTGGCTGGCGGGCCTACCTGGCCGATCACGCTGGAAGAACGCAAGGCTTGCTTGGCTTCACAACCATGGCCGTCGCAGACAAATCATGGCCGTCGCAGACAAATTGGAGACCGAGCGCGTCAACCGAGTAGCATGCGGCAGCCCCACCAGAACACAAAAACCCCCGAGAATAACAACGTTTCTCGAAGGTTTTGTAAGAGCGACGCCGAGGGGACTCGAACCCCCAACCACCGGATCGACAGTCCGGGACTCTAACCAATTGAGCTACGGCGCCAAATGCTTGCCTCTCAACGGGGTGGCGGAGGCCAACGAGGGCTTTAAGACCTCTCTCCTAGCATCGGCCAACCCGAGCCTAGGAATCTAGCAAGAACCGGGCAACTGAGCAAGTCGTCCCCGTAACGTTTGCCCGTTTCGCGGCACCTCCCGAACCGAGCGGCGATGTTTCGCCCAGGAAAAGCCAAACTGGCCCACCCCGTCAACCGGCGACGCCCAGAAGATGCCGTTCCAGCAAGACTTCCCAACCTGCAATTCGGTTCGCCCCTGCAGCTGTGTACGTCTCTTCGCCAGCCAGACATGGTACCCCGGTCACACGTCGTCACCTGTCGGTTTTCTCCAAAGACAACTATAATCCTGGCAGACTGGTTCGAGACGTTTTGGGTAAAAAAACTTTCCAAGTTGGCATTCATTTCCAAGTTGGCATTCCCAGTGACATCCAAGGAGACAAGCCGTGTCGCGACAAAAAACACCAAGACGCGCCGCCGGGGGGCGACGAATCGGTGCCCGAAAGACCTGCAACGGGCTTCCCATTGGCTTTGGCCTGTGTTTTGTAACCGCCTCATTGATGTTGTTCACCTCTGTCGCGAAGTCAAACGGCCCGCTTGCGCTTGAAGGAAAATTACCAAACGATATCCGGCTTGAGCCACTCAACGATCTCAACGGCTACTTTCCCTTTGTCCCGCCCACGTCGGCAGACGAGTGGGCCCAGCGGGCCGAGCGGGTCCGCCGCAAGATACTGGTCTCGGCCGGTCTCTGGCCAATGCCAACCAAGACTCCGCTGAATGCGGTGGTACACGGTCGGATGGACCGTGGAGACTATACGGTGGAAAAAGTTTTTTTTGAGAGCCTGCCGGGGTTTTACGTGACCGGCAACCTGTACTGCCCGAAACACAAGGTGGGGCAACATCCCGGCATACTTTGTCCCCATGGCCACTGGTCTGAAGGCCGCTTTTATCAAAAATCGATCGCTGCGGTCCATGGGGAATTTCTTGCGGGGGGCGAAACATTTTTCGAAGGGGGTCGCAGTCCACTTCAGGCACGTTGCGTCCACCTCGCACGCATGGGATGCGTGGTATTCCACTACGATATGATCGGCTACGCCGACAGTCAGCAAATCCCGTTCGAACTGGCGCATCGCTTCGTACGGCAAGACCCGGAAATGAACACGCTTGAAAATTGGGGGCTTTACAGTCCCCAGGCAGAAACGCATTCGCAAACCGTGCTCGGTTTACAAACGCTCAATTCGATCAGGGCCCTCGATTTCCTGAGTGAACTCCCCAACGTCGACCCTGATCGAATTGGCGTCACAGGGGCCAGCGGCGGGGGCACCCAAACCATGATCCTTTGTGCGTTGGACCCGCGGCCAACGGTTTCCTTTCCAGCCGTGATGGTATCGACAGCCATGCAAGGCGGGTGCCCCTGCGAAAATGCCTGCGGCCTTCGTGTCGGCACAGGCAATATCGAATTCGCAGCCTTGTTTGCCCCCAAACCAATGGGGCTCACCGCTGCCGACGACTGGACCGTGGAAATGGATTCCAAAGGACTGCCAGAACTGCGGCAACTCTATGAATTTCTGGGGGCACCATCCAACGTGATGCTCGTGTCGCGAACCGAGTTCGAACACAACTACAATTCGATTTCCCGACACGCCATGTACGAGTGGTTTAATCGCCATTTGCAACTCGGCGTCAAGGAGCCGATTCAAGAACGGGATTACCTGCGATTGCACCGCGACGAAATGACCGTTTGGAATGACGAACATCCCCAACCGGAGGGAGGCATTGAATTTGAACGAAAGTTACTGAAATGGTGGCACGACGATACCGTCCAGCAACTTGCGACACTCGCACCTCACGATATCAACTCGCTGAATCGACATCGAGAAGTTGTTGGCGGCGCGGTCGATATTTTGATTGATCGCCCACCGACAGAAGGGTCCGATGTCGATTACGAACCGACACACGAAATCGACCGGGAGAACTTTACGCTGTCTATTGGGTTGCTCCGCAACAAGCGTTACGGCGAAGAACTTCCCATGGTACGTCTCACTCCCAAACAGTGGCATGGCCGCACGGTGATCTGGCTCGATGAATCTGGAAAAGCAGGCTTGTTCACCGAGTCGGGAGAATTGCAATCTGAAATTGCACGGCTGATTGATTCGGGCATCGCGGTGATTGGCGTCGATTTGCTGTATCAGGGTGAGTTTCTGGTCGACGGCTTGCCGCTCGAAGAAACTCGTCGTGTTAAACATTTGGGGAACTTGAAAACCTCGCGCACGCTGAAAGTCCCCCGGGAAGTCGCCGCATATACTTTCGGTTACAACCACCCGATCTCCACACAACGCGTTCACGACGTGCTCAGCGTGCTCTCGCTGGCCAGCCACCAAGATCCAAAACCAAAGCAAATCGACCTGGTGGGCCTGGCCGGGGCAGGGCACTGGGCCGTGCTGGCTTGTACCCAGGCACGAGATGTCGTCGACAACCTGGCCGTCGATACACAAGGCTTCCGTTTTGGGAAAATTGAGAGCCTGCGGGATCCCGACTTCGCACCGGGACTTGCAAAATATGGTGACCTGCCGGGCCTGTTAGCCTTGGTGGCTCCCACGCAACTTTGGCTGGCGGGTGAAGGCAGCGACCTGCCCGATGTCATCCAAGCAACGTATCATGCAGCCGGGGCCAGTCCGAAGGTAACGGCCTGGCAGGGCGACGCACAAGATGCGCCTCGGGATGCGGTCGACTGGCTACTGAGACAACAATAACTTGCACAGTTCCCCTCTGAGGAGATCGCTATGAGTCGTGCAACCGGCCTCCTCCTTGGTTCTGCGTCGATATTGCTGACATTCGCTCTGGCACGCGCCGGAGAGGTTCACTGGAAGCATCTGCAACTCGATTCGAAGTATCGTTCCGAAGGCGTTGCAACTGCCGACGTCAATCGAGATGGTGAAATCGACGTGCTTGTCGGCGACGTGTGGTATGAAGCTCCCAACTGGCAAATGCACGAAATCCGCACTGCAGGAAATTACGACTTTGCCCGCGGTTACAGTGAATGCTTTGGCAACTTTGCGTACGATGTCGATGGCGATGGCTGGAAGGATCAAATCACCATCGGCTTTCCGGGGAAACCGTGTCACTGGTACAGGAATCCCCAGGGCAGGTCCGGACACTGGCAGCAATTTGAGATTTACCATTCTGCCTGTAACGAATCGCCTAACTTCAACGATGTGAATGATGACGGCAAGCCTGATTTGATTTTAGGCGCCGATGCGCAACTCGGATTTCTCACCTTCTCTGTGGGTAAAGATGCAACCTCAAAATGGCCATTTCACCGCGTGACCCCCGCCGGTGACCCGGTGCAAAACGGATCCGACATGTTTTATCATGGCCTTGGCATCGGGGACCTGAACGGTGACGGGCATCGCGACATCCTCATCCCCCACGGTTGGTACGAGGCACCATCTGACCCGGGTAACCATTCAGGCCCATGGCAGTTCCATGCCTTTCGTTTGTCCAAACACCCGGAGGAACCGGCACTCAGAACTGCCCATTTGTTGGTTTATGACCTCGACCTGGACGGCGATCAGGATATCATCGCAAGCTCAGCACACAATTTTGGGATCTGGTGGTTTGAAAATCTGGGGGCCGAAAACCACACAAGGTTCCAGTACCACTTGATCGATGAATCATTTTCGCAAACGCATGCGCTGCAAATGGCCGATATCAACGGGGACGGGCACCAGGATTTGATCACGGGCAAGCGGTTTTTCGCCCACAACGGCAACGATCCTGGCGGCAAAGATCCCGTGGTGATGGTATGGATTGAAGTCCAGCGAACCAAAAACTCGCCGCCCACTTTCACCCTGCACGAAATTCCCGCGGGTCGCAACACGGGACCGGGCACCCAGTTTGAAGTTCGCGATATGAACAACGACCATCGTATCGACATTATCCTTTCCAACAAAAAAGGCGTTCACCTGTTACTGCAGGACGAAACCATCCCCTGACCCCAGCAACCGTGACCCCCGAAAACAGTCCTGCCGTGCTCCAAGTTGGTTGTGCTGGAATTCTCGTCGTCGATACTATTTGCGGTCCTGTGAAGGCTCTGCCTGAGCCCGGCCAATTGTTAATCCTCGACGACATACCGTCGACCGTGGGGGGTTGCGCGGCAAACGTAGCTGGCGCTCTCGCCAAGCAAGGAGTTGCTGTTGGTGCCGCAGGATTAGTAGGCGAGGACTCAGCCGCCGAACTTCTACGGGGTAAACTCACAGCCCGACATGTCGATTGCACCCAAGTAAAATCGACTGCCGACCACCCGACCTCACAAACCATTATCCTGCTTGTCGAGGGTCAGGATCGCCGGTTCCTGCACAGTTTTGGTGTCAATCAATTTTTTTCTGTCCTTCAGTTGGACCGCGAATGGATCCGTAATCTCAAGGTATTCTACGTGGGTGGGTTGTTTGCGATGCCCAACTTCCGCACTGACGAGCTTGCCGAGTTGTTGAAATACTGTCGGGCTCACGAGGTGGTCACCGTGGTTGATGTCGTTGTCTCGCAGGAAATGCGTGATTTCGGGCAACTCGACGAGTGCCTGCCCCATATCGATTACTTTCTTCCCAATGATGACGAGGCAGCCCGGATCACAGGTCAAAGCGACCCTTCCGAACAAGCCCGTGTCTTCCGCGATAAGGGAGTTGAAACCACGATCGTCACGCTAGGTGAGAAGGGAGCCCTTGCCATGAATGGTAACGATTTATGGCGGGTAGGTACCTTTCCAGTCGAGTTTGTCGACATGACTGGTTGCGGTGACGCCTTCGACGCGGGCCTGATTTCCGGTGTGTTAAAAAACTGGGACCTTCCCCGCATGCTCAGCTATGCGACGGCTCTCGGCGGGTCTTGCGCGCAAGCCTTGGGGGCCTATGACGGCGTGTTCACCGCCGATGAGGCAGAGGATTTCTTACAAACCAGGCAGGTCGAGGTCGAGCACGTGATGATCCCTTGACACTGCCGGCCCAATGCACAGCGGAGCCATCCTTGCCGTTCGCGTTCAGCGCCCAAGCGAGACTGCAACGTCCTCGACTATTTCGCGTCAGGGTGCCGCGCCCGGAAGTCGCTCACTGTAAAGACGAGCTTGAAATCCTACGTCGCGGATGAAAAAAGAACGTCACGCCCGACCCCCAGCAACAGTTTGCGATTCTCAGCGCGGCAGGAGGCCTGGGTGGACTGGCCAGCAATCAGCTGACACTCAGCGGCGATAGCGCTGGATTTAGTGTGAATGTTTCGGGCAGCGATGTCATCCTCGAATTTGGTAGTGGCGCGCTCGTTGGCGACTACAACGGCAATGGTATTGTTGGTGCGGCCGACTACGTTGTGTGGCGGGACGGCGACAGTCCCGATTCCGGGCCACAAGGTTACCCCGACTGGAAAACTAATTTTGGCAACACGGCTGGCAGCGGTACAAACGCTGCCTCCCCTGAGCCGACAGGCCTGGTATTGTTCCTATTGGCCTGCGTGATGCCCTTTTTTCGTACTCGTGACTTCCGATAGCGGTAGGGCTTCTGCGGAATTGGCAGCGATCCTGGCAGAGGCAGGGCTTAGGCCAGGACATCCTCCACCACATTCCCGTGGACATCCGTCAAGCGGAATTCCCGGCCGGCGTAGCGATACATGAGTCGCTCGTGGTCGAGTCCCAGGAGATGGAGAATTGTGGCATGTAGATCATGGAGGTGCACCTTGTCCTCGATGGCGTGGTAGCCGTAGTCGTCCGTTGCTCCGTAGCGAATGCCGCCCTTGACCCCACCACCGGCAAGCCAGATGGTAAAGCCCGTAGGATTGTGATCGCGGCCTGGCTTCTTTGCATAATCACCCTGTACGGTTGGTGTGCGTCCGAACTCCCCCCCCCCCCAGATGACAAGCGTGTCGCCGAGAAGACCACGGGTCTTGAGGTCTTTGAGTAGTCCCGCGATCGGTCGGTCCACTTGCTGTGCGTTTGTCTCGTGTCCCTCAAGAAGCTCGTAGTGTTGGTCCCAGGTAGCAGGTGAACTGTGCGTGACCTGAATAAATCGCACCCCTTGCTCGGCAAACCGCCTGGCGAGCAAGCACTGCCGACCGAAGTTCGCAGTGAGCTGGTCGTCAAGCCCGTAGAGCCTCCGCGTTGCCGCTGTCTCGTCCGAAATGTCTTGGATTTCGGGCATCTGGGTCTGCATGCGGAAAGCCAGCTCGAACGATTGGATTCTCCCTTCGAGTGCCCGGTTTAGTTGGGTCTGGTGGAGTTGCGCGCGACTGATATCGCGGAGCATGTCGAGCTGCAACCGCTGAAGCGAGCGTGGAACGCGGTGATTTTCGAGGTAGCGGACGCGGGCCTGGTCCGGGGGGACGGTTGAGTTCGCAAGCGGTATTCCCTGAAAGGGGGCTGGCAGGAAGGCACTACTCCAGTTTTTCACGCCGCCGTAACCGAGCGTGGGGCAAATCGTGATGAACCCAGGGAGGTTCTGGTTTTCGGTGCCCAGGCCATACAGGATCCACGAACCCATGCTCGGGCGTACGAAGGTGTCGCTGCCGGTGTGCAGTTTGAGAATTGCGGCACCATGTGCCACGTTCGTGCCGTGCAGCGACCGGATGATGCACAAGTCATCGGCGTGCTGGGCGACGTGGGGAAATAAATCGCTCACTAGGGCGCCGCTCTCGCCGTAGTGGTGGAACTTCCAGGGGGATCGCAGTAGGTTGCCGGTGCCGTCAAATTTGATGCGGGACTTGGGAAAAGGTAGCGGTTTGCCGTGCTCGCGATCGAGGCGTGGCTTGTAGTCGAAGGTGTCCAGATGCGAGGGGCCTCCGAGCATAAAGAGAAAGATTACCCGCTTGGCGCGGGGTGCGAAGAGCGGATTCCTTGGCTCCAGGGAGCCGTCGCTGGCCGTGTTGGCTACGGCATCCTCACCCAGCAGCGACGCCAAAGCGAGTTGTCCGAACCCAAGGGCGATCGTTCGTAACACCTCGCGTCGCGTATTCAGGATGGGATCCGGATTCTCCACGTGCAACTCGCTCACTAACGTATGTAAATAAATTCATCTGCCGCGAGAACAACTTGACAGAGGAGTTGCCACGCTCCCAGCCGTGGAGGAACGATCTCCGACTCCGTAGCCCTCAACCCAGCTTCGGCCCGTTCCAGAAAAGCTCGTGCACGCGCAACTTCGCCGCGAGTGGCCGTGCGGCCGTACGTCGCAAGGTACAGCGCCTGGATACGGTTTGTATCGGCTTGTGGTTCGGTGTCTACGACACCGTCTGCTAGTAGTCCGTGGGCCATTTGCCCGGTTGCCTTCCACACGAAGTCACTGTTCATCAGAAAGAGCGCTTGCGGGGCGATCGTCGTCGTAGAGCGGTTCCCGTCGATCATGCTGGCGTTTGCATAATCGAAGAGGCTGAAGACGTCGTAAAGGTTATTGCGGATGACCGGGAGATAAATGCTGCGGCGTGTGAAATCGTAGCCAGTTTCATCTTTCTGGTTAATGTAGGTGACACGCTCCCGGTTTTCGGTCTTCAGCAAGGACCCGCTCATTGTGTTGTTGAGTTGGCCGCTGACGGCCAGGATTGCATCACGAACGGCCTCCGCCTCCAGGCGGCGCGCTTGCCTGCCAATGGAGCCGGTTCTCTGGATCAACACGTGCCGCCTGGGCGTCGTGACGACTGCTCATCCGGTACGTGCTCGATAACAGAATCAGGCGGTGCATCGCCTTAATTGACCACCCACTGTCGACAAAGCGGTTGGCGAGCCAGTCAAGCAGTGGTTGATTGACTGGCCGGTCCCCCAGCATTCCAAAGTTGTCAGTTGTACGTACGAATCCCTGACCAAAGTGCCACCGCCACAGCCGATTGACCATAACCCGCGCAGTGAGCGGGTGGCCCGGCGCAACTAACCACCGCGATAAGCGCAGGCGACCGCTGCGGTTTGGATCAAACGGTTGCTGTTGGTGTCCTGCGAGCACCACGGGAAAACGTCGCGGAACGGTCTCTCCAAGTGTGAGGTGACTGCCACCCTGGTGAACCCGGACGTCGACCACTTCGCGTTCGGTAACTCCCAAGGCCGCGGGTACTCCTGGGCGATTGCGGAGCGTGGTAGCTTCTTGATTTAGTCGGTCCAGCTCTTCACGAACTTTGGGGGGATAGGAACGTTCGGGCTGTGGGGGTAAGGGATTGCCTTGCTTCTGGAGCTCGCGGTTCGCTGCATCGACGAAAATCTTGATTTCGGCTTCGAGCTCGGCGAGGCGCCGCTTGTTGTCCTCAGTTTGACTTCGAATCTCCTCAGTGAGGAGCACATTCTCGTGCCATCGTGCCATCTTAATGAAGTGTTCCATGGTGCGGGTGCTCTTGAAGATACCCGCCAGCGCGTAATAGTCAGTCGTCGCGATGGGATCGAACTTGTGATCGTGACAGCGAGCACAACCGAGCGTTAGTCCCATGAAGGTTCGCCCGACCGTGTCGATTTGTTCGTCGATGATGTCCATCTCCATCTTTTGAGGATCTTTCTCGGCCAGAAACTTTGGCCCCAGCGCGAGAAAGCCGGTAGCGATAAGTCGCTCGTGATGGAGGGGAGTGTTGCTGTTACCGGGAAGCAGGTCCCCTGCCAACTGCTCAGTTACGAATTGGTCGTACGGCTTGTCAACGTTGAACGCTGTGATCACGTAGTCAAGGTATCGCCAAGCGTTCGCGTACGCGAAGTTTTCATCAAGACCGTTCGATTCGGCATACCGGGCTACATCGAGCCAATGACGCCCCCAGCGTTCACCATAGTGAGGTGACGCGAGGAGCCGGTCGACGACTTTCGTGAAGGCATCCGGCGAGTCATCGGACAGGAACGCTGTTATTTCTACAGGTGTTGGCGGGAGGCCAATCAGGTTGAACGTCACACGGCGGATTAACGTCTGTCGGTTCGCAGGCGGTGCCGGTCGCAGTCCGTTCTCCTCAAGCTTTGCGAGTACGAAAGTATCGAGTGGGGTTGTTGGCCACTGTGCTTGCACGACTGTCGGCAACGAGGGATCTGACGGTGACTGAAATGCCCACCATGACTCGCCCGCACAAACCAAGCCACTACCAGGAACGAGAATTCCCAGGCAGATCACAATCGTCAATTCAGAGCGTCTGAAGTAGAGGTGCACGTTACAGTCGGCATTTACCGGGTCGGCTGAGTTCGACGCCCATCCGAGGGCAGTTAAGTCGCCTTTATTGTAGATTCTTGGTTGGATTTGGACATGGTGCCAGCGGCCCCCATAAGCGGGCAGATTGCCACGACGACATAACCCAACCAGAGCAGGGTAGGGCAGGAGAAAAAGGACCAGAAGGCAGCTCGGCTACACCTCGTACCCGCCGATACGGACTCCGCTCATACGGTGAGTTGGGGCGTCGGTATTGCCATTACCCACCCTTTGGAAAAGTCCATGCAAAAGATTTTCACTCGGGACTTTCTCCGGGGTGTAGAGCCACCGGTCGCTTCGAAGAGACCGGTCGTGTGGCAACCCGCCCACTAGCGACTCACTAGTGGCAATTTAACACACCGCAGATCTCCAGCCGCGTTACGCCCGTAAATGTGCCCGGCGCAAAGGACAGGTACCGCCCAACAGCGCCCACTCAAGAAATCGGTGCGGGCAAATTCACGATATTCCTCAGGTGTGGCCTCGGCAACCACCAGTTCACCCGCCTCGCCGAGAATAACGAGCTTGCCGTCGGCAATCATCAGCGACCCACAACCAAACCCCTCCTTTTCCCAGGCCACTTCGCCAGTTTTAAAGTCCATACACTTAAGACGGACGAGCCGGCCAAGATTGGAGTTGCCGTCGAAGCCATAAAGGTAGCCTGCAAAGAGGATACAGTTGTTGAAGTGATTGCGCATGTCCCGGTTCTGGTAGACCATTTCCAGCTCGTTGTTCCGCAGCCGAAATAACCCGCACCCCACGTTGTAACCGGTGGAGATAAAAAGCAGGTCCCCATCGACAATCGGGGTCGTCGAGTTGGTCCGATAAGGTGAATCCCACGGTGTGAAGGCAACTTCATGACCGTCGCGGGAACGAACGACGCGCAAGCCGTCACAATCCAAGGTGGCTACCAGCAGCTTGCCACCTGCGGAAAAAACGGCCGCAGAACCATAGCCAGCTTGGTGCTTGTCGGTCTGCCAGTTCTTCTTGCCACTGGTCTTGTCGTACGAAACAACGCGCCCCGCTTCGAAAACAAGCTGGTCCCCTAACACATAGGGCGAACTGGTAAATCCCCACTCAGGCAAGGTGACCCCCAGGTCTTCCTGGAGCTGTCGTGTCCACAGGACCTGGCCAGTCGCAGCGCGAAAACAAATTAACTGGCCAGCCCGCCCCAAAGTGTAGAGAAACTCACCGTCGACAGTGGGAGTCGATCCTGGACCTCCCTCGTGCAGGTTGTCGACCAATGGGGCGTCGTAAGCGTGCGACCACAATGCCTTGCCAGCGAGCGCATCGAAGCAATAAACAAACTCCTGCCCGTCGACATGGCCCATCGTAAACAGGCGACCGTCAGCAATTGCTACTGAGCTGAAACCGATACCAATCGCCTGCTTCCAGACCAGGGGCAAGCCCTGGTCGGACCACTCGGTGGACCACCCTGTTTCTGACGAAACCCCATCGTGGTGGGGTCCCATCCAGTTGGGCCACGCTGCAGAGTTGGTTTCAGCTATACCGAGCTTGCCCAAAATCACGCAAATCAAAGTCACCAACCATCGAAAAACAAAAGCCTTCGTGCAACTTGATTTCATAGTTCGATTCTGCTCTGTTTAGGTGTCATGTGGAGCGGCTAACACAGCTTCACGTAGCCTACAGAACAATTGCCCGACCATCCAGCGTCTCGCCACATCGGCTCGGATTTTCGTCTGTCGAAGCACGAGTTTTTGTTCAACTCGACAACGCCAATCCGCGAGTTCCACATACAGAACCTAAAACAGTCAAGGAATTACCCATGCTTACTAACAAGGTTGCCCTGATCACTGGTGGTGGCACCGGAATTGGTCGCGCGATTGCGCTTCAGCTGGCCGGTAGCGGAGTGCACACTGCCCTAAACTATTCCCGCTCTCAAGAAGATGCCACCAAAACCAGGGACGAATGTGCCGCCTTCGGTGTGCAGGCCATCACCTGCCAGGCCGACGTGGCCGACGACTCTCAGGTTCGGAAAATGGTCGGGGCGGTCGTAGACCAACTTGGGCGACTCGACATTCTCGTGAACAACGCAGGTTGTACGTTCTTCGTGGAAATGGAAAACCTGGAAGGCCTGCAGGAGGAACACTGGAATCGGATCATGGATGTGAATGTCAAGGGACTTTTCCAATGCTCTCGTGCCGCCTATCCCGAACTGAAAAAACGACAAGGCTGCATCGTGAATATCACGTCGGTGGCTGGCCTGATCGGGCAGGGTTCCTCGATTGCCTACGCGGCTTCCAAAGCAGCAGCCATTAGCGTCACCAAGTCACTCGCCCGTGTGATGGCACCGGAAGTCCGCGTCAACAACATCGCGCCGGGTATCGTACAGACCCGCTGGGTCGAAGGGCACCAGGAACATGTCGATCGCCTTAGCCGGGGAACTCCTCTTGGGCGAATTGCCCTTCCCGAAGATATCGCCGAAGTCGCTCACGGGCTCATTAGCCAGGCCAGTTTCGTAACTGGTCAAACCGTGGTCGTCGACGGGGGGATGATCCCGTAGTCAGATCTGCAACCCGGTTGCAGACGCATCCCCAGGACCCATGGTCACAAACTGCGACCCCGGTAAGTACCGCCCGCCAGGACCCTCATGCAGCTCGATCGGTGGCGGCCGTCATCACCTCCGAATGCAAGGTACATTTGAAATAGGCGAAAAACAAGGGGTCCCGCGCGGAGACATTACCGGTGGACAAGGTCGACGCCATACTCAACCAGCTGCGTGCATATTCACACAAAATGGCCGACCACACGTGGACATGGCTGATGGGGCTGACCGGGGAAGAGTGGGCCCTCGCGCTGCTGGCGGGAACCTCGCTGGGATTGTTCTTTTTGATGTTTAGCTGTGGCAACAAAGGGTGAGCCTAGGGCACGCATTCACGAAAGAAAACCAATGACACCCGGACACCAACCGGCCTGGCCAGGTTGGCGGTGCACGTTCCACGGGTGTCTCCGCAGTCGCTTATTGTGCCGCAGGTTTGCTGGGCGCAGGCGGAATCTCATAACCGAGTTCGGTCGCAAAATCAAAGTCCTGCTTCGCCTCTTCGGTTTGCCCCAGCGACTGCCGTACGAGCCCCTGGTGGTAGAGAATCTCACCTTGCATCTGGTCGTATGCGTGCATCGGTTCGCTGGTCGAAATCTCGTGTGCGGTAAGTTTTTCCAAGGTCGCTTTCCTCTCGACATTGAGATAGCGGAGCGCTTTTTCGATGTCCGATAGAGCTTGATCGTATTCGCCCACCCGATAAAGAAGAAAACCGCGTGTGTCGAGAAAGGCAGCTGGCTCGATGGTCGGCAGTTCCTGGCGTTTGGCTTCAGCCCTGTACAACTTCAGCGCCCGGTCAATTTCTACCTGCGCGGTGTCAAGGTTGGAGTTGGCCAATCCACAGAGATAGGCATGATGGTTCAGCAGAGATGGTTCGTCTGGAGGGGAGAGCTTCATCGCCAGCTTGACGTCGTCCATAGCGAGAACGTAATTCCCCATCTGCTCATGCACTGCAGCCCGTTTCACATAGGCGAAGGCGAATTCAGGCGCGAGTTCCTCGATCACGCGGGTGTAATCTCGCAAACTGGCTTCCCAATTCTCGTCTTCGGCAAAGATCTGTCCCCGCAGGTACACCAGTGCCGAATCATTCGGCAACCACCGCAGAGCCTGCTCCACCCTTGCAAGAGCTCCGGCAATATTCTCATCGACCAGGAGTCCGCTTGCGGCATCGGCGTGACGATTGGCAAAAAACCGACGCGCGGCTTTCCTGACCTCCCGATGGTAAACCGCACCCAACGCAAATAGGGTCAACAAGATCAGTGACCAGCGGACCCACATCAGCGAACGCACAGGTTGCTCAGAGTCAGCCTCTGCCCGCTCCGACTGTGGAGACTTGTGGGGTGACTGGTCCAGTGCATCGTCGTCGATTGAAGGGTCAGACATAGCCAGTTTGGTAATGACGAGGTCTTGCTCGGAAAATCATCTAGCAGCGGGTTGGTGAATTGAGTTTACGTTGAACATCTCAGTCAGCCCTTTCCGTGCTCGTTACAACCAGCTGGCCAAGGTGTTCCTCGCGGCCAGATGGTGCCTCGTCTGCGGGGGGCCAGCCACAAACCACTTCGACAAAAACCGACCCTTTATTAATAATAGGAGTAAGTATTATAGGATAAGCGGGCTGAATTCGGTATCGGGGCCCAGGTGCTGTGGAGACGGAACCTCGACAATTTTGCCCGACAAGTTGACCACCAGCCCTCTAATTCTTTACGATCCTTATTGGTCGGCCCGATGGTCCGTTGTTTGGGCCGCCGACCAGGCACCCCCTTGCCGAAACCAAGGAGTACTTTATTGATGTACGGAGTAAAAAATGCCCCTGTTCGAAGTTGAAACCGAGAACCACATCCTTATCACTTGGGCTGAAGACGATGACATTGCAACCTCTGTCGTCACCGCCGCCTATCCTCAGGAAACCATTATCCGACAGACAAGGCGACCACGTGACACGTGGGTTATCTCGAAATGGGCGCTGGGAATTTCCGGCAGCATGGACCCATGCCACACCGCTCGAGATTGTCTGGCAAAAGCAGAAGGCGACAAGGTCCACGCCATTCGCCTCTACATGCAGAAAACCGGCTCAGACCTTGAACAGTCCCGCAAGGTGATCGAGTCAAACATGGTGATGGGCTGGTAGCAAATCTGGCTGGCTGCCTGATTGATTAAAAGTTGCGACCAACATCAACGGGCAAGATGGTTTGACAATCTGCGTCAGTACGTGCGTGTGGCAGGCGCGGTTGTCGGCCTCGCGGGAGTGTAGCCCGGATAGCGGGTTGGCGGTACCGTCACACCCTCGGCCTGTGGACCACCAACGCTACCCGTAGGTGCCGGACGCCTCGCAAGCTCTACTTGTTCTGAAGGATAGGTCGATGTTCCACCGGGACGATACTGGCCGGCGGGCGTTGTCGCTTCCACCGTGGCAACCGAGCTCATCTGTGGCACCGCCTGGGGGATTGCTGCAGCAGTCGGAGGTCCGCCCGCCTGCGCCACAGCCGCGGGGCCCGTTGCAGGCGGTAACGCAGCGTAACGGTCACCAATACTCCTCGTCGAAGTCCCTGCGTTCATTTGGCCAGGCTCTGTTTGTCGAGGAGTTGGAATCGTTGCAAGAGAAGAACCAGTGGCAGGAACCTTGGTTTGCGCTGTTTGCTGCGACGCCGATGCCTTCGGCGCGGTTCCACTTGCAAGCGGAGCCGCGTACCGATCACTGAGCCCCGTGGGTGGCCCCGTATTGGTGGAATACCGATCATTCCGTGCGGGCATTGGGTAACGACCTGGGGGCAATCCGCCAGGCGCAGCCGCGATTCGGGGACTCCTCGGAGCCTGGTACCTGGCCGGATCATAGGGACCAGCCAATTTGGGCGTTGGACTCGTGGGGACCGCAACTGACGCAACCGAACTGGCTGACGGTGGCGCAGTTGAGGGGGCTGACGAGACCAACGAAGGCGGTGTGACAGGTGGCGAATAGCTGGCAATCGGTGCTTGGGCAATCGTACCGGCAGAGCCTAGCGGAAGCACCCCCGGCCCGCTGTTTTGGGCAACACTGTTTTGGGCAACACTGTTTTGGGCAACACTGTTTTGGGCAACACTGTTTTGGGCAACACTGTTTTGGGCAACCGCTGCGGGGGGCGATGGGGCGGGTCCGGTGCGGGCAGCGATGGTTTGTGGAGTTGCTTGTGCGGAAGGCAAGCCAGTTTCTTGCACCGCATTGGGAACCACGGAATTGGATGCCAACTCGCTGAAATCGGGAGCTACAACGCCAGCAGGATCCGTGCTGGGACTTGCCGTGTCTGCCGAATCTACAGCGGTACGGGCCACCAGCGAGGTATCGGTGGGCGGTGTACCGCTATCCTTCCACCACGCCCAGCGAGGGCCTGATTGGCACCCCAAAAGTCCAATGATTGTGACAGCGCACAAAACGGTTAATGAGTAGCGTCCTGGCATAGCTTTCTTCGTCTCCCGCGCGTCGGTCAGCAAACAATCGTCACTGGCCGAGCTGACTGAATGGAATCGGCTTGCGGCAGCGTCGCTCCAATTCATTAGTCCAGTTCGACAGGAATAGGGCATAACGATTGGACTCCTGATTCTCTCATCTTCGTAAAAACACGGCGAAAAAGTTAATCGATTCGGGCATGTGGCCAAGCCGTGGACATGTTCAACCGACGGCCACCTCGTTCGCTAGCAACTTCCGAAACCGAAAAGCGGTGAGAGTATAGTGACCTTCTGGTGGTGGTCAACATCAATTGATATCGGTAGCAACCGGCCGATGGCCATCTAAATTTGCCGACCGCTAGCGACATCCCCGGCCCGGTAACGCTATCTGCAGACCACCCCGAAACCGACACAACTGACTTCGATATCGACGGGCACGAAGCATATTTTGGACTACTGCCGCTAGCGCCAGATCGCCTGCTGACGTCACAGAAGGGGCCCAATCGCTTGCGAGTTTTTTTGTGGGCTACAGCCGGTCCACAGCGTCAAGCGACCCTTGAACCGGTGCGATTTCAACGGCGCTGCAACTCCTCCCGCAACTCGGACCATCGCTGCCGCATTTGGATCACCGCCTCGGCATACTCGGGATCCGTTGCCAGGTTTTTCAGTTGCCGCGGGTCGGACTCGAGATCGTGCAGGAACTCACCTTCGGGAAGGTGTTCAAAGTAGCGGGCATAGGCATAGTGGCTACCACGGACCCCTTCGTATTTGGGGATATCCGGGTGCTCCATCAAATGCTCGCAAAAGAAATCGGTTCGCCAGTCACCAGGGGATTCCCCACGTACCAGCGGTGACAGGTCGCGCCCCTGGTACGTGGCCGGCACGCTACTGGTGGCAAGTCCCACCATGGTTGCGGGAAGATCGACATTCAAGACGATGTGTGTGTCCACGCGTCCCCGTTTGGAAAGTGGCAACCGGGGGTCGTACACAATCAACGGCACACGCAGTGACTCGTCGAAGTGGCTCCATTTGCCAGCAAATCCTCGCGAACCCTTGTAGTAGCCGTTATCCGCCGAAAAGATGACCACGGTATTGTGCTGCAGGCCGCGTCGGGCCAATTCGCGGACCACACGACCGATATTGCGGTCGAGTCCCGTAATCATGCGAAAGTAAGCTTTCGCGTTCCGCTGATATTTGGCGGGGGTACCCCACCGCCAAAACCATCGTTGTCGGTGCATCCCGTGGTGAAAAAACTCAGGTAACTGCTGCCAGAAATCGGTGGGGACCCGGGGATGGGGAATCGTCGCTTTTGCGTAATAATCTGCCTCGCTTACCGGCCAAGGGTAGTGGTCAATCTTATCGCTATCTTCGGCGTGGGCTGCCTTGAAACTGATGGAAAGGCAGAATGGTTGATTCGCATCGCAGTCACGAAGAAATGCAATTGCACGATCACCGATCAGATCGGTCAAATGCCGTTTTGAACCGTCGGGCATGGTCTTCACGTAGGGGGTCCGGTTGAGGGGTTCGCAAACATCGAACATCTGCTGTGTCCCCTGGCTGGGTACTTTCACACCAAATTTTCCAATGAACCCCGTACGGTAACCGGCATTGCGTAAAACGGCGGGATAACTGCGAGCAACAAATTCAGTCGCAATGGCTGGTGTGCCAAATGTATACCGGTGGGCTCGTTCCCAGAGACCCGTCAAAAGCGTGGCCCGACTGGCTGCACAAATCGACGTGGTGACGAATGCATGATCGAACCGCACGCCGCGCCGCGCGAGGTCGTCAATAAAGGGCGTTTGCACAACGGGATGGCCGGCGCAGCCAAGAAAATCGTTCCTCTGATCATCCGACAGGAAGAATACAATATTAGGACTTGTTGGATTTTCAATAGTCTGTGGTGCAGCTGACCCCACCGACGAACTTCCCTGTGGGTCCCACCAGGCGTTGAGTTTGCTGGAAAGTCGCTCAACCACGGCGGGATGATGACTCGTAAGATTGGTCTTTTCGTGTTCGTCTTGGCGAATGCGAAACAACTCAACCTGACTACCAGGTTCTTGACTTGGCGCGGGAATAATTAATTTCCACTCGCCATCGTTAACCCAACGAAACTGTAAACTGGGCTCCGGTTCGGTCATGTGTTGGATGTCGTGATTGAAAACGTCGCCGAAAACTTCACCACGCTCGGCGACCGCGGAGCGGTCCAGGAGGTTGATCCCCTCCATCTGCTCGGTCGGTTCCAGCCCTGCTGCAGCCAGAATTGTCGGGACCAGGTCGATCGAGCTGGCAAGTTGGTTTACTTCGATTCGCGGCTCGACCTGTCCCTTCCAGCGAATCATGATCGGCGTGCGCACCCCACCCTCGTACGGTGACCGCTTCGACCGCGGTGCGTGCCAACTCGCCTGCGGGGAATTGATCCAGCCATTGTCTGTTACGTAGAGCACGATGGTATTCTCGGAGAGTCCATGTTCATCGAGGTACGCCACCAGTTGGCCAATCGTTTCATCAAACCACTCACACATGGCCCAGTACGTGGCAATCAGCAGGTGCGGTGTTTTGTCGCGATATTTGTCGATCAAGAACTGAGGAGGGTTGTGAGGTGTGGGGGGCAAAAAAGGTGCGTAGTAAACAAGAAAAGGGCGATCCTCTTGTTCGGCCAACTTGATGAAGTCAAAAACGGGCTGCAGCCCGTCCCGACCAATGGTCAATCCCTCGTCGCCATGACGCCCGCCCCGGGTGCGGTCACCGTGCGTCATGCCATGGGTAAATCCACCACGGCGGTAATGCCCTTCCCACCATTTTCCTGATTGGTGCGAAAGGTAGCCCCGGGCATCGTGCAACATCTCGGCAATGGTAGGAACACGGTCGATGTGGTGCAGGTACTCCAACCGCCGGGACATATAGTGGGAATCCCTGCGATCAAATCTCTCACCTTGTTCGGGAAACCCGCCCGGAGGGGGAGGGTCGTTCCCAACGATACCGTGTTGGTGTGGGTAGAGACCGGTCACGATAGTCGCCAGCGACGGGCGGCACAGGCTGTGGGGCACATACCCTCGGGTGAAGGTCAGAGATTCGCGGGCAAGCTGGTCGAGGTGAGGAGTTTGCAAATGCGGATGGCCCATGAACCCGTAGTCAGTCCACCCCTGATCATCAGAAATGATCAGTACAATATTGGGATACCGGGCAGTATTGGGATGCGTGGCAGGGAGCGACTGGGCCGCCAATGCGGCAACCACGACGACTGGCGTACCAACGTGCAAAAGCGATCTCAATACCGAGTGGGCAAACTTTTTCAAACGGACCAGTCTGAAATCGAATTGAGAAAATCGAGCGATGACAAGCGCAGTCGCAGGCAAATCGGTAAAGATTCGGCGTAGGGTCAGCATCAGAAAGCATTCGCGTGCAAGCTGCAAAGTGTCGCCACCGCTAGCGACGCTTCTCGCCCCACGTGGCACCCCGCTTATTGTACCTGATGGGGCGCTGTTGCGAAAACTGAATGGCCGCCGGGCTCGGCTGCACCAGCTGGAACGTCCCACGGTTGGCTTGGGCAATGGCGCCAAGCTTCTGGGCCTGCTCTGGTCCTTTGACATTCATCCCCAAAGTATGCACCGCAAAGGTCCAGTTGTTTGGCCCGGTCATAAAATTCATCGTACGCTGACTGTTAATCGCGCCGTCAGAAAGCATGAATACCACATCCGGGCGGAGTTCAATCACCAACTCCATTGCCTCGATTAAATCACCACCTGAGCAGAGTTCCACGGTTGGCAGCCACGCTTTCAAGCGCTCGACATTCTCTCGGGTGGCAGGCACCAACTGGTCCGCCGAATCGGGATAGAACAAGGGATAGGCGCGGTCACTGTAGAAGATGACAAAAAAATTCTGGTCGGGCCTCATCGACTCCACACTGGCAATGAGCTGCAGGAAGGTGGTCTCGATTCTCCCCTCTTTCATGCTGCCAGAATTGTCAACGACAAAAACAAACCGTCGCCCCTCAGCCGCGGTGCCGAAAAATCTCATACCGCCGTGTCGACCGGCCCCCCCCCGCTCTCCGTTTCCAGGAACTGCCATCATCGAGCCAATGTCACCTGCCAGAGGATCGACCATTCCCGACTCGGGACCGGCGTCGCCACCAACCGATTCGGCCAGGTCAGAAAAAACGCCAGGGTCAAGGTCGCTCACCTCCAATTGGTTGCTCTCCGGGACAATCTCCTCAAGGTCAGTCTCTTCGAGTTCAGGCTGGTCGAACTCAATTTCAGTTGGCTCTTCAATCAATGCCTCATCCGCGTTTATCGAACTCGCCAGGATTGGAACCGTTTCATTTTGTAACGAGGCCATCGTCAGCAAACCGAACAGAACAAGCACCACCACGTGAAACACTATGCTGAGCAACCAGGCAGGTGCTGAACGTAGTGACTTTGGTAACCCACGAGTTCTTCGCTCCTGTGTGGCAAGTGGTTTTGGTCCAGCCTCCTGCGGAGTTGTCTCTGGCTTCGATCTGCGTTGGTGGGTCGACTTCCGGGAACCTGTGCGTCGTTTAGCAGGCTCGGGTTGCCGTTGGCCAACCGTTGCCGCCTGATTGGGTTTGCCTTTTTGTTTTGGCGATGACGAGGGAACCAAAGCGGAGGCCTCGGTTGATGCGCGATTTTTCGTAACAACGTTGCCAACCCAGGCCAATAGTTCGTCGGTCAAACCAAAGTCCGAGTCAGGTACAACCCGTTTCCAGGAAGCGGGCGAAGCATCACCGAAGTCGACGGCTGGCATCCCCTGCACCAGGCGGTCGGCTGCCTCGTCTTGGCGGGTTGCCTCGAGTCGGGCAAGTTCGGCTTTGACTCGGTGTGACTCGATTTCAAGTTGGATCAGTCGCAACCGAGCATTGCGGATCGCAACTTCGCGATCAGACGGTTTGTCACTGCCTGTAGACATAATGGGGCAGAGAACAAGAGAGAAAAGAAGGGACCCACACCACCTTTAACTTACCATGGCAGTCCTGAAAGGTAAGCCATTTCTCCCGGCCTTCGACCCATTTCGGTCAAAATCCGTCTCCCACCTAATATGCACGTCCGAACTGCCATTTCGGAGTCGTCGCCACGGCGGGACCGGGACCGGGAAAACTGGTGCCCGGGTGACGGGAGTCCACGAGGCCCACGTGGGATGGTCAACCCCCTCCGGCCAAAGCGAGAGCCCGATCAATCCGCCTCAGAGACCTCTCCCGCCCCACGATTTCCAAGGTTTCAAACATGCCGAATCCGACAGCCTTGCCGGTCACGGCAACACGCACCGCGTGAACAATCTGCCCGATCTTGATTTGCCGGGCGTCGACAAATTGATGCATCAATTCGTCGATCCGCTGGGCGGTAAATGGCTCAGTGGTTGCAAGTTCATCACGAAAAGCGGATAGCAAGGAAGCAGCATCCGCCGGTTTGAGGAGCCGTTTTTCAAAAGCTTTCTGGTCATATTCAAGTTGGTCGTCCGGGATTAAGAAATCGGCGAACTCAAGAATATCGCCGGCGACCTTGATGCGATCGCCCGCCGCTTCCACAATCTGCTTCAAGACAGGACCGGTCTCGCATGGTGGTGGAGTGCTGACGAAACCACCCCGTTCCAGGAAGGGGATGACCATCGCGACTTTCTTCTTGCTGGTCATGTTTTGCATGGCCCGATCTTGAAATGCGAGCAGCTTTTGCGGGTCAAAACTTGCCGGTGCTTTGTTGACCCGTTCCAGCGAAAACAAATCGATCATTTCATCACGCGTGAACTCCTCGGTCTTATCGTCGAGTGACCATCCCAAGAGAAGCAAGTAGTTGAGCAAGGCGTCGGGGAGGTAGCCGACTTGCTCATAGAAGTCGACAATCACCGGGTTAAAAGTCTCGGCCGAGATCGGCAAGGCGAGCTTTTCTGCAATGGCCTGCCCGTGCGTATTTAACCGGGAAAATTCGCGATTCTTGAGGTATTTGTCGAGTTTGCGTTTGCTTAGCTTTTGCTTGCTGCCGGGTTCAGCTACGAAGGGCAAATGGGCGAACTGTGGGGGCCGATAGTTGAGTGCCTGGGCAATAAACCATTGCCGTGGTGTATTGGAGAGATGCTCTTCAGCCCGAATCACATGGGAGATTTGCATATCGTGATCATCAACCACGGTCGCCAAGTGGTAGAGGCAAGAACCATCGGCCCGCTGAATCACGTGATCCTGTTCCTGGGACCAGTCGAATTGAACCGTGCCGCGTACCAGGTCATCGAACACGAGAGTTCCATCGCGTGGCATTTTGAGTCGAACGACACTGCAGCGTCCCTCGGCCTGAAATCGGGCAATATCAACTTCAGACTCGGCCATCCAGCGTCGACTGTAAGTGAACTCGGTTCCAGCTTGCTGGGCAGCCTCCCGTTCGGCTGTTATCTCGTCGGTCGTGGAGAAATCGCGATATGCGGCCCCGGTCGCCAGCAAGGCCTCAACGGCGGCTTGATATTTTTCGCCACGCTGCGATTGAAAGTAGGGTCCATGGGGTCCACCTGCCTCGGGGCCCTCATCCCATGTCAACCCCAGCCAGCGAAACCCGTGCAAGATGGGGGCCACCACCTCGTCGACATTGCGGCCTTGGTCGGTATCGTCAATCCGCAGCACAAACTGGCCTCCGTGGCCGCGGGCAAATAACCAATTAAAAAGTGCGGTCCGAACTCCACCAATGTGAAGGTAACCCGTGGGACTGGGGGCGAAACGCGTACGAACGGTCATCGCGGTGGCATGGGGGCTGAAGAAACAAGCAGTGTGAACATTCTGGGCAAAAGTCGCAAGGCAGTGCCGCTGGCTCAGCGGTGTGTGCCGGTCGGCAGGATCGAACAGAACCGCGGCACACATCCCGCGAAAGGCTAACAGCCTCCAAAACGAAGGCTTTGAAAACCACGGGCACTATTTTCGGCAGCGTGCAGGCATGCCAGCGTACCGGTTTTCTCGATCCACCTCAATCAGGCAGCCCGACGTTGTTGTGCTTTTTGTTTTCTCAGCCGCTTGCGTTCCGACTTACTGAGCTTGCGCCTGTGCGGTTGTGAGTCGTTGTCTTGGTAGTCCGAATCGGGCAGGCTGCCGTCGTTCCACTCAATCGGTTGCCCGGTCGACGATCTCTTCTGGGCCGGCGTACCTGGACGGTGGGTGCACTCCGCCACTTTGGGCGTTGCTGCCGGTGTTGTCATCTTGGCCGGTACCGAGGCCCGAGACTGAGTCGTCACTTTTTTACGTATGGCCGAAGCAGGCACTGCTGCTTCGGCATCGGTTGATTTTGACCCTGCTGGCACGGGAACCAAACCGTCGGCGTCCAGAATCACAAAACGAGCGTAGGCAGAAACAGCCGTTAACAGAGAGAACCAGGCCAATAGAACCGCCGCCGGCGAGATCAATCTGGTCACACCGGGATCGATGTCCGTGAGACCAGGCAAGCCGTAGAAAGATTGGGCCGCCGCCAGGCAAAAAATGACCAGCGTGGTCAAGTAGACGAGGCGGGCAAGCCAGCTCTCCCATACATCACGCAGGACGCGCATTGCGATCCACCCAAATGTTACCAGTCCGGGAGCAAGCCACCAAATAGCGTGTCCTGGCAGAGCCGTCCAACCGGCCAACCTGGCCACCGTCGCTGCCAGCACAGCGTGGAGACCGGTAACCGAGTTTATGCTTAACAAGAAGCAAGCCAGCCCCGCCCAAAGCCAAACGCGATAGCGCCCACGATAGTCGTCTAGGCGGTGTCGGCGAGTCGAGTAAATGAAGACGGCGTGAGCGGCTGTCAGTAACAACACCACGCTGGCGAACCAGCTACCAATGCTGCCGGCACCAGAAGTCGATAGCAGGGCGGTACTGCTGGCAGGGGTTTCACCAAGCCAGGGTCTGAGTGCATCCTGGTAGTAATCGAGTGCGACCAGGCCCGAGACCGCCAGCAGCCCAAGAACCCACGCAAACCACAAGGTACTGGCCCGGCGGGGCACGAAATCGGAGACGCGCACGTGATTTGAACTGCTGGCAGCTTCAGCGTAGGTCGGTCGTGGCGTCTTGTTCGTAGTCACGTCCTTCGACGTCCGAACCGCGGCTTGTGTCGCCGATGCAGCGACCATCTCTTCGTTCAACACACGACGGCGCCGACCGTCTCGACCAAGTGAACCATCCATCTTGCTGCGCCGCCCCAATAACTCAATAAACGCCCAATCGCGCCGCGCCGGTCGGACGACCATGGAATTTGACCACCGTTTTAGCCGGATGAACCTTGCGACCTTGATAACCGGCTAGTTCCGCATAATTAGTTTCGACCAGTGAGGTAACCCATCTCAAAATCAACTGCCGGATGCGCGATTGTTCCGGTTAGGCCGACTGCCCAAGATTTGTGAAAAGGGGCCTCTCCCCTGCAGGAATAAATCAGACAGCTAGCGACATCGGGTTCTCCCTTCCTGTTTTGTCATGATTCTGAACGTAACCTATGGTTTTCATAGGTGGTGGTCACGTCGGAGTACGGCCTCCACCCCGCAATCCACCAATCGCCCCTTGTCCATTCCCGAACAGCCCCCTTCTCAACCACCGAGTTGACGACCAGCCCGTTGGTTTCGGTCCTCATCGTGTCACGCAATGTCTGACTCCAGAGCTACGAGCGACCCATCCGAAACAGTCCGACAGCTAAATCCCACCGCTGCGCCAAGCTCAGTGTGTGCTGACAGGCAGGTCAGAAAGATCGTATCACTGCTCCACTCGCTGGACGAAGTACCGCAACCAGGTGGACTTTCCGAAAAACCCGGGCTCGACGCAAGCTGCCACCAAAGCAAGCTGGTCATGGCTCGACTCGGAGTTGCGAGTGGCTTGTTTTCGGCACTCCGCTACAAGCACCGGCCTTCGGCGGACCACTCTTTACGCGTAGCACTTGGCTGCAGCAGTTGGGCAGCGATGCTCGGGTTGCCCAGGGATCAGCGCGATGCGTTAGAAATTGCCGCCTTGCTGCACGATGTCGGCAAGATCGGGGTTCCTGACCCGGTGCTGACGAAACCAGGCAGCTTGCTCCCTACAGAAGCAATGCTGATGGCCCAACACCGCCAGATCGGGCTCGCGATACTTTCGAACTGTGGTGTGCCAAGTAGCGTGCTGGACATTATTCGTCTGGCAAGCACCGGATATGCCGAAGGTGGATCGGAGCAACCGCACTGCGAAACCAGCCTCCCAGTCCCGTCACGGATGCTGGCCATCGTCGACGCATTTGACGCAATGACAACCGACCATGTCTACCGGCCAGCCAAGTCACGCGAGCGGGCTCTGGCCGAACTGGTCCAGTTTGGCGGAACGCAATTCGATGACCGCCTGGTAAAAAAGTTCAACCGGCTTTTCTCGTGTGGTCAAAACCTGCTCGCCGCACAAGTTGCCCAACGCTGGCTTCACGAACTATCCCAAGAAAAAACGAACCTTCCCTGGCAGGTTGAAAGCCGCAACCAGACAGCTGGAATTGAACTCACACAACCGCACCAGTTCTTTGAGGAAAAGCTCATCAACAACATGCACGACGGAGTTGTGTTTGTCGACAACCAGGCCCGGATATTCCTCTGGAGCGCGGGAGTTGAACGACTCACCGGATTGACTGCGAGCACCGCTGGGGGGCAAGTTTTTACGCCTGGGCTACTCGAAATGTCCGACGACGCAGGAAGACCACTCTCCGACCAGCAGTGCCCCGTTGTTCAATCGATCCGAAGGGGGGTTCAAAACACCCAGCGCGTGGGCATCCGTGGTCGCGATGAGCGGCGGATCAACATTGACCTGCACACCATTCCTGTTCGTGCCCAGGCAGGTGGCTTGCTCGGGGCCACGGTTGTGCTTCGCGACGCTTCGAGCGAAACATCTCTTGAGAAAAAATGCCAGGCACTGCACGCCCAAGTGACCAAGGACGCCATGACCCAGGTCGCCAATCGGGCCGAATTCGACCGAATGCTGGGAACGTTTCTAGAGGCCCACCTGGAAACAAGACGCCCCTACAGCCTGATCATGACCGACATTGATCGCTTCAAGAACATTAACGATACCTACGGACATCTGGCAGGGGACGAAGCGATCATCGCTGTGGCCAACCTCTTGAAATCGACGTGTCACGCAGGTGACTTCGTGGCCCGCTACGGAGGGGAGGAATTTGGGGTACTGTGTGCCAACTGCTGTAGCACCACTGCCACAGAGCGGGCCAACCGAATCCGCAAACAACTCGCCGGCCAAACGTTCTCCTTTCTCAACAATCGCAGCGTGACTGCCAGTTTTGGAGTTGCCCAGTCGCAGGTCGGCGACACACCCCAAACTATCCTTCGACGCGCTGATCGCGCACTGCTGCAAGCCAAAAATCAAGGGCGAAATCGGGTCGTGTAACTCGGGGACGGCAGAACAGGTGGTGTCAAAACATCGCGAAACGGGAGACGGCGGACTAAAATTCCTATCCGCAATTCCCAAACCGGATGCGAATGCTCCCGTTTTATAAACCGGATCACTACAAACCGGGCCGCTATGCGAGCTTAATCGAGCGAGTGCAGCACCTGGGTGTAGGGGGAGTCTTGCACAAAAAAGTTCGCTGGGTTACGTTGAATGAAGCGACAGAGATTAAAATCACTGCCGTTCAACCTGAAACAGGATTCTTGAAAAATAATTTCGAAGAAGCAACCAACCACATAAAATCATTGATTGACGCGGATGGTTCAAACCTGGGCAAACTGCGCATCTATAGAATCCCGCAGGGTTCTCGTTCTGGCAATCCTTGGAAGCGTGTGCGGAGTCGCCGCTGCACAGGAGTTGGAACGAGAAGACCGATCCATCATCTATCTGCCCGGTGATCGGGCGCAACGGGAAACACTTCGCCCAACGCGTCCAGTACCGACCCATCCGGGCCCCCATTTGCTGATGGATGACGCTCTTATTGAGTCGAGCGAAAATCTCCAGCGAGTGGTTCGACAGCCAATCCGCGACCCGAACATTGGCAACCCGATCGTACGCGGTGAAGAGGACCGGTGTTTTCAACCCTATTTCACCGTCTCGCGAAACCCTGAAACTGGCCGCTTTCGGATGTGGTATGGCGCCTGGCGCGAAGACCGTGCCCGGACCCGTTCTCACCTGGCTTACCTTGAGTCAAGCGACGGCGTCCATTGGGACCGACCAACGCAAATCCTCAAAGACCCGGGAACTCTTGAGTTCGGTTCGGAAGTCATCGATCGCGGGCCCGACTACCCAGATCCTTCCAAGCGATATATTTACAGTTACTACCACAAGGGGCTCAGCCTTGCCGTCTCTGCTGATGGAATCACCTTTCGACCACTTGTCGATCGTGCGGTGCTGGAACACGACCACGACATCAACAATCTCTCATGGGACCCGTTGCGCAACCAATTTGTCGCGATTGTCTCGACAATCACAAGTCACCCCGACTTTCGCGAACGCCGCCGCACGACCATGCAGAGCGTCAGCACCGATTTGCTAAACTGGGAACGACCCTGGTATGTGCTGCGGGCCGACGATGCCTTCGATGAGGGCGGCACACAGTTCTACGGCTTGCAGGGTTTCTTGACCCGCGGGCCGCTTCGAATTGGCATGGTCAAAGTGCTACGCGACGATCTTCACGCAACAGAAACCGAAGAAAACAGCTACGGCATGGGCTGGACGACACTTGCCTGGAGTCGTGACGGCCGCAGTTGGGTTCGGGACCAAACGATTTTCTTCGGTCCCGATCCCAGCCCCAAGGCCTGGGACCACGCTCACACCTGGATCGATGAGCAGCTCGTCGTTGGCGACCAGATGTATCTCTACTATGGCGGTTACAAGCAAGGCCACAAGATGAACCGCTTTTCTGAGCGACAAATTGGGCTCGTCACGATGCCGCTTGACCGCTACGTCGCCCGCGCTTCGGCTTCCGACGCCGAGGCGACACTTACGACCGTGCCTTTTCAGGTCAACCACCCGCTTGCGCAGATTTGTGTGAACGTCGATGCCACAGAGGGAACGCTTTACACCGAGGTCGTGCGCGCCGATACGGGCAAATTTTACCCTGGATTGGGATTCGATGACTGCCGTCCATTACGCGTCAATGAACTAAGGGCGCAAGTGAATTGGGGCCCGGCAACCGCCGAAACGCTACGAGCGCTCGAGGGGAATCGCATTCGCATCCGGTTTCGACTGACCAACGCCAAACTTTATTCGTTCGATTTCCTGTCAGCGGGTCCTAAACCATAAAAAGCAGTTGTCATGAAAACCTATTTTACCGCGACCCCCATCTTTCTCGCAGCCTGTGCGCTTGCTACGTGCTTTGCCGCGGGAAACGACTCGCCTTTTCCACTCGGCGGCGACCGGTTTCTATTTCTGGACAAATTCTTACTGAACCACGTGAGCGGCGCCCACCTGGTGGTCAACCCTCCCCGCCAAATCAAACTCGTCATGATCGCCGACAAGCCCTGGGAGGTTGGAGGCATCACGAGTTATGGCAACGTGCTGTGGGATCCCTACGCTAACGTGTACCGCCTGTATTACGTTCCTATCTGCTGGGACGTGCCGCCCGGGTTTTGTCTGGCAATGGCCACGTCCGAAGATGGCGTTCACTGGAAGAAACCGAATCTAGGCGCCATCGACTGGCAAGGTTCCAGGGCCCATAACATTGTCGTCTGGGAACAGCGTGAGGGGACCGTGTTCCTCAATCCGAACGGACCGCCGGAACATCGTTTTACGCTTATCTCGAGCCATTCGAAATTGAAAACGCGGCTGTTCACCTCTCCCGACGGTGTACACTTTCGGATGCACAACGAGCCTGTCTCGTCACTTCATTCCGACAGCCAGATTTCATCGTTCTGGGACAAGGACGTGGAAAAGTACTTCCACTATCCACGGCGAGTTCAAGATAACCTGAGAGCTGTCGGTTTCGTGATGACAGAGCGTATTGATGAACCCTGGCCAGCGCCGGAATTTATTCCGGTTGTCATGTCGCGAGATGACCGCGACCCGCCGGAACTGGATCTCTACACCAACGCGGCAGAGAAATACCTGCTGGCGCCGCGAACGTATCTGGCTTTTCCGACACCGTACTACCACTACAATCGTCCACCTGAGCGGGCTCATCTCAACAAACCGACGCTCGCCATAGGTGGCAAACAAAACGACGGCACGATCGAATCGCAGCTCGCCACCAGCCGCGATGGCCGCCATTGGATTCGCTATCGCACGCCCTATATTTCGCTGGGCAATTACGACGGTTGCGAGGTCAAAGTCGCCCACCTCTATCCCGGTATCACGCTACAAAACGGCAAGCTGGTCCAGTACTTCGCCGGCTACACATTCACCCACGGCGACACGCAGGTTCGCTACGGCGACGGCGGTCGGGGCCTGGGGGGAGTGTTTCGCGCCGAGCAACGGATCGACGGCTTCATTTCACTTGATTTTGATTACGAGGGTGGTGAAGTGATCACCGAGCCGTTGACGTTCCAGGGAAACCGGCTCGTTCTCAATGTCAATACCTCGGCTTCGGGCGAAGGTCGTGTGGCGATTTTGGATGCGGACGGCCAGGAAATTGACGGCTTCGGCCTGGACGATGCACGCACCATCAATGGTGACTATCTGGACAAGACGGTCGAATGGGAACAGGGTTCAGACGTGGGCCGGCTGGCAAATCAGCCTGTCCGGCTCCGCTTCGCGTTTCGCGGTACGAAACTCTATTCGTTTCGGTTCGAAGACAAGAAAGACAAGTAGGAATCAACTGCCATCGTGACCCTGGGTGAGAATTCCTGTCCCGACCTCAGTGGCAAGAGGGCGATCTTTGTGGGCAGTCATACGGAATTGGATGTTGGCTGGTCAGTCCACGTCTGTACCACGTTCGAACAAGTCGTCAAGGACAGGGACCGCCTGTCTTACGGGTCAATCACACGCTGCGTGGTAGTGGACTTCGCGGCGACGATTTGTTGTAATGTGTCGGACCGGGAAGGGTCGATACGCCCATTCCCGCTGGCGTTTGCCAGACCACAGAAATGTCGTGGCATGGTCCCGGTTGGCCGCAACCCCTGGCCGCACAAGGTCGCCAATCTGGTCGTTTATTTACCGAGCGACCAGGCAAGCTTCATCACCGTCCAGGCTTGGGCATTGACGTCAGCTTTGGACCAACGATGGGCGGGAGTAAGAGAGCCCCATAACATGGCTGAAAGAAAAGAACATGGCTGAAAGAAAAGAACATGGCTGAAAGAAAAGAACATGGCTGAAAGAAAAGAACATGGCTGAAAGAAAAGAACATGGCTGAGAGAAACGAAGTCTTGACCGACCTGGAAGAGGGCATTTGGCTGGACCATTGTCGGCTCTCCGCAGACGACGGACCAAAGTTAGCCGGTTCCAGCCATTGGTTGGTCGATAAGCGGACACTGCGTGGCGGCGCATCGGATGGCGTAGACTTGGTCAGGCTGAATAACGGGGCACTCTCATTGGAACTGGTACCGACCCGGGGCCTGGGCTTGTGGCGCGGCGACTATCACGGCATTCCCCTGGGATGGAATTCACCCGTCCGATACCCGGTCCATCCCTCCTTCGTGAATACGGTCGACCTGCAGGGCCTGGGCTGGCTCACCGGATTCAATGAATGGATGTGCCGCTGCGGACTTTCATCTCTGGGAAGTCCTGGCCTGGACGTTGTGGAAAACGATGACGGTTCACGCAGCGAAACGCCGGTCACGCTCCACGGCCGAATCGCCAATACACCCTGCCATCATGTATCGGTCGGCGTGGATGACGTCGGTCCTGGAACGCTTTGGGTCCGCGGTGTTGCGGACGAAGCGTGGTTGTTCGGGCCGAAACTTCGCCTCGTCTCGACCATTAGCACCGCCGCCGGATCGAATGCGCTTACGATCTGCGACAAAGTCACCAACGTGGGGAACGAACCGGGTGAACTCCAACTGATGTACCACACCAATCTGGGCCCACCACTGCTGGAGCAGGGATCGCGCCTGGTTGCTGCCGCTCGCGAAGTCGCCCCCTACGATTCCCACTCGGCAAATGCGATCGAAAACTGGACAACGTTCAACGCTCCCTCACCCGGTTTCGTGCAACAGTGTTACTTCATTGAGCCGCTTGCCGACGAGTCCGGCGCCGTGACGGTCATGCTCTGCAATCAGGCAGAAGACAAAGGGTTGGGGCTTTCGTTCAACAACCGCGAACTTCCTTGCTTCACCCTGTGGAAAAATATGCAAGGCGAAGCAGACGGTTATGTAACGGGCCTGGAACCGGGTACGAGTTTTCCTAACCTGAAGTCGTTCGAGCGAAACCAGGGACGTGTCATCTCCTTGCCACCGGGCGAGTCCTACCGAACCTCCCTGAGAATTGAGGTTTACGATACCGCAGCGCAAGTATCGACAACCTCACAGAAAATCATGCAACAGGCAACGGCGCCGCCGACGCTCCATCACGAGTTGCACCCGCGGTTTGCACCCCCCGCTGAACCACAACCGTAAAACGGCCCCAGTCATGTCAATCTTGAAACCTGGCGATTTTACAACCCTGGTCGACGGGCTCGATCACCCAGAAGGTGTCACTTGGGGACCCGATGGTCATATTTACGCCGGCGGTGAAGCGGGGCAGATTTATCGCATCAGCACCAGTGGTGAAGTCACTCAGATCGCGTCGACCGGTGGCTTCATCCTGGGTCTCTGTTTGGATGGAATGAGTAACATTTATGCCTGTGATCTCAAACTGCAATCCGTGTTTCGGATCGATCAAGAGGGTGGTGTCTCTGTGTACAGCCAAGGGTTGCCAGATCAAGCGATCAAGCTTCCCAACTATCCGGTCTTCGACAGCGATGGCAATCTCTACGTTTCCGACTCCGGGGGATGGCACGAAAACAACGGCTGCTTGCTTTGCATCACACCCGACGGACAAACAAAATTGCTCAGCACGGATGTTTCGGCGTTTCCCAATGGCATGGCACTAAGTCCCGATAGCAACAGCTTGTACGTCGTGGTGTCGAACTTACCGGGCGTCGTCCGTCTGCCGCTGGAAACGGGCGGCAGCGTGGGCGCACCTGAGGTCATCGTCGAATTGCCCCACACGGTGCCGGATGGCCTGGCGTTCGACCAGCAGGGAAACTTGCTGATTTCGTGTTACACTCCCGACGTGATCTATCGCCTCTCTGCCAACAGAGAGCTAGACGTGCTCGTCGAGGATGAAGAAAGTACGACCATTTCATCGCCCACAAATATGGTCTTTGCCGGCCCGGACCTGTCGATGCTCGTGGTCTCAACTCTGGGACGATGGCATCTTGCCCAAACTCGCGTGGAAATACCCGGTTGCCCACTTCATTACCCACAGCTCTCGTAACCCAGACCAACCAATAGCATCGAAACCTAGAACACTTGAAATGAATCCTCAACACGAATTCGACACAAATGGATACCTGACCGGGATTGTTGTTTGCGAACAGCGCGAAGCAACCCGGTATCGGGAGTGCTTCGACCAATTGGAAGCGGTCGAAGGAAAAGAAAATTGCGCGATTGGGCTGATCGACAAGCACTTTGACCAATCGTTTATTTGGGAGATCGCGACCCACCCCAAAATCCTGGAATGCACCAGGGAAGTGCTGGGGCCCGATATACTGCTGTTGGGAACACACTTCTTCTGCAAGTACGGCCCGCAGGAAAAATTCGTCGCCTGGCACCAAGACGCGACTTACTGGGGACTCGAACCACCGCAAGCAGTCACGGCCTGGTATGCCATTGACGACAGTGATCAAGAAAACGGGTGCATGCGCGTCATACCAGGCAGTCATCGCGAGGGCCTGCGCGCGCATGGAAAGTCAAAACGCGAGGGCAACTTGTTGAGCATCAACCAGGAACTCACCGCAAGTCCGGACGAAGAGCAAGCCGCAGTGGATCTGATACTTAAGGCTGGTGAAATCTCTCTGCACGACGGGACGCTCATCCATGGCAGCCTGCCCAATCGATCCACCCGCCGCCGCTGCGGATTGACAATTCGCTACGTAGCCCCCGCTGTCCGCCCGACCCAAAAAAACTCACTAGGCCAAGACTGGCAAACCGTGCTCGTCAGTGGTCAGGATCGTTTCAATAACTTTGGAACCTGTCCGACTCCTTCTTTTTGATGACCTTGGTTATTCAAGCACGAAACAGAAAAGTCGTCGGGGAGCATCCGCGGCGCCGTTTCTGAATGGGCCCGCAAGTCGACACACCTCGCTCAGCCGACAGGAATGCACGCAATCCCTTATACTAATCGAGGTTAGATACCGTTTTCGTGTTCACGACCGTCCGTGGCGATCGGTTTGCCATCCCTCACCGGTATTGAGGATCGTCGTCTTCAAAAATGACGTAACGGTGTGCCGACGACAGCAAATGGCCGTCTCTGAAGTGTAACTGAGGCAAAACAAGGAAATAACGATGGTGGGCAATAAGAGATACCTACCCATGGTAGTGACGAAGTGCTTGTGCCTGCTGAACCGCACAGCGGCCGCAGACATCCCTCATTTCAGTGTGCACACACAACCAGCCGAGCGGCCTGTTCTCGTTAACGACGAGCCGCAGTTATTCCTTGACGATTATCTGATCGCCCATTCGTCGAATTTAGTCAAGACAACGCACACTCCGGAACGCGCCCTGGATTATCCGATCTTGGGCTGGCAACAAGGAATCTCGCAACCCTATGTCACAGTGCTGCGCGATCCGGAAACCAAACTTTTCCGGATGTGGTACAACCGCGACGCCGGCCAGATTGCCTATGCCGAGAGCGATGATGGAATCAATTGGCGCACGCCTGAACTCGACATCCTCGGCAATGACAATCGATTGTTACAAATTGGTCGTGACTTCCAGAATGGATGCGGTGCTTCGGTCATCGATGACGGTCCAGCAAGCAAAGATCCAAATCAGCGATTTAAAATCGCGTGGTGGGGTCAGACAAAACCCTGGCCAGGAGGTGACCCGGGAATGCGCGTCGCCTTTTCCTCCGATGGAATAGACTGGAAACTCTACACAGACAATCCCGTTCTTCCTGATTTCGGCGAGGACCATTTCCTTGGCGATCCACGTCGACCTTACGGAGCGGGCGACATCATCGACGTGTTTTACGATCCCTATCGCAACCATTATGGCGCTTTCGTCAAGACTCCGGCGATCGCTTCAGATGGTCTCGCCCGTGGCCCCAAGGCGCGAACCTACATCCGCCGACTTGTAAGTGCCAGCACAAGTGACGATTTCCAGCACTGGAAACGTCTTTGGCGAGTCGTGGTTCCTGAGTCGAGAGATGAAGGTCTGCTGGAGTTTTACAGCGTCGGAGGGACGTTCGCCCGCGGAGGGCTGTTAATCGGCTTCGTCCGTATGTTGAGGGACGATTTACCAGCCACCGAGGGAGGACCAGCAGAGGGTATTGGCTACACCACCCTGATAACCAGCCGCGATGGCAAGCATTGGGAACGGCATGACAACGTGTTTTTCGATCGCCACCCCGATCCTAAGGCTTGGGACCACGCCATGACGTGGGTCGGTTCCGTCCTCCCGGTGGGCGACCAGTTGTACCTGTATTACGGTGGCTATAAACAAGGGCACAAGATCGAGTCCCGGAAAGAACGACAAATTGGTCTGGCGCGGATGCCAAAGGACCGATTCGTGTCGCGGGACACCGTCGGCAACCAGCAGGATGTGCTACGAACCGTGGCCATCGATCCCTCGGTGACCGTTCCCAGGCGGCTCCTGCTCAACGCGCGTTGTCCTGGCGGTGAAATCCGTGTCCAAGTCCGCGCCGGTAACACGGGAGATGTTATTGCTGGCTACGATTGGGACGTTTGCAGGCCCGTATCGGGTGATGGCTACAACCTGCTCGTGACGTGGAATGAACGTGACACGCTACCCGATCGTCGAATTCAGCTGGAATTCAAACTCAAGCAAGCGGAACTGTTCGCATTTCAGGTAACCCACTAGCGTGCTACTTTCACGCTCAGCGATTTGGCATTGCCCATGGCGACCGAAGCCCGTGCGTCGTTGGTGGCGAATCGCGCCGGGGCCCTGGGGGTCGTTCCCCAGGGAACTGTGTAAACGTCGGGGGTCAGGGTGGTAGGACGCGACGGGGACCGGCTCCTTGCGTATATCCACATCAACGCATGCCGAGGTTCCAGTGGTGTCTGGCCTCGTCTTTCCTCACTCTGAATTAGCCTGGCTCATACGTTGCCGCCAGAACCGCTTGGCATCGCCGTGGTACTTGAGGACTTCGCTGAGCCTGGCGGGGTCTTTTAACTTCTGCGGGACCCGTGCTGCGCGCTCATCGATCCAATCCAGGAAGAACTGTACCGAGCGGCGACTGATGCGAGACTTCGTTTTGCCGATCTCGACGTAATACGGAGCGGTTGAGGCAAAGCGGAACGTCCGCCGATTCTCGGTGACAGCCCGGACCAGGAACCAGCCGCTTTCTTGAAACGTCAGCTTCGCTGTCCGCTGCGACTTGTTGGAAATGTCGATCGGGATCATCTGCACCGAGCGACCGTTCTTGATTATTTCAAGGTCCGGAACATGATCTTTCGAGATCAACTCGATGTTCAAGTTGATCTCAAGCGACCGCTCGGCCTGAAATACGTGGCCGGGTCGTTGACCGTTTGCCTGGCAGAACAACAACGGTCCATTGGTGACGAATGACCGGCCGGCCCTCAGGCCTTGCCACCAGGCGTGATAGGAAAAGTCGGAGCCCAGGTAAACGCAAACCCGGTTGTAGCCCACCGAATTCGGCAGCACACCCGAGACGCTGCCGGCCGAGGGAGGCACTCTCAGGCCACACTCGAGCACGTGGTAGTAAAGCTCCTGCGTCCAGTACCCGTTGCCACGTGGTGGTGGCAAACGTTGCTCGTCGCGAGGTTTGCCCCAAGCCTCCGTCTCAAACATGCTGCTGCGGCACATGTGGTTGTTGGCCAGTCCAATCGAGTTGGCCTGTCCGCTGGCCAGCCAGATGGGGGGATCCCACCAGAAGGGCTTCTCGATATCGATCGACACGTCCTTGTGCCGACCCGCAAGCTCGACAAACTTCATCGGTGAAGGATGTTCGGCAAACGCCGACTTGCCACCGGGTAACGGCAACGGCTACTTGAGGCCAAAGTACATCAACGCCCCACCCTCGCGTTCATCCTCGCCGGCCATCACGTCGTAATAACGATCGGCATCCGCTTTTATCAGCGTGGTTTTCGGCAGCGAGCGGTCACGCCACAAGTCCCGTCCGTTCCACCACGTGATCACCGGGGCCACGTGCAGATCTTCCGCCCGCAAGTGCAAGGGAACTTCATCGATTGCCCGGTGCACGTGAAGTTCGCCCGACCACCAGCCCCGTTTCGCCAGATTGGCGATGCGGTGGAGCAAGACCGTCAGCTTCTTCTGTTTCCCGTCCGGCAACTCCACGGAACCCACAGCAGGCAGGTACTCCGGGCCGCGCTCAATCTCGAAATAGTATTTACCCGTCTCCAGCTGTAGTGCGACAAACCCGGGGCAAACGAAATGATCTTGCCAGAACGGCAGCCCTTCGGCGCGTTGAGCGGTTCCCGCCGCATCGGTCAAGTGAATGCGGCAAGGCAACCGTTTGCCCACCTTGTCGGCAACCGTGATCTCCAGTGTTGCTGCAAAGAGCAACGTGACCTGTGTGGAGGTGACGATCGTCACAGCTAACACCAGAAACCACCGCATGAGTTCTTTCCTGGTTCACAACCTTGTCATCAAAAGTGACCTGCCCCCGGACCGGTACAAACCGCCTGATTGTCCTCAAGCAAGTGGGGCTCGCCACCTGGTGGCACGCCAGGTTGTCAAAATTGCCGATCTTGACCTCGCCTGTGTCGAGGTGCCGCAAGGACGGGTTGAAAGTCGTCTCGGGCGCCCCATGGGAGGCAATTGCCAACTCTTATCGAGCGCGGTATTCTGTGTCTTCGACACTCAGATCACTAGCCTCAGATCACTAGCCTTCAGTCAAGGAGAATTTATCCATGGCCTACACACTTCCCAATCTTCCGTATGCGAACGATGCCCTCGAGCCACACATCGATGCCAAAACGATGGAAATCCATCATGACAAGCATCACAATGCCTACGTCACCAAGGCGAACGATGCCCTGGAGGGCTCAGGAGTTGCCGATCAGTCGATCGAAGATCTTTGTCGCAACATTGACAGCGTACCAGAAAATATTCGCGGTGCCGTCCGGAATAACGGTGGTGGCCACGCCAACCACTCGCTCTTCTGGACCATCCTCAGTGGTAGTGGTGGCGGAACCCCGACAGGGGACCTGGCGGCTGCCATCGACACCGAACTCGGCGGATTCGACAAGTTCAAGGAAGACTTCAGCAACGCAGCCGCCACGCGGTTTGGCAGCGGCTGGGCCTGGTTGTCAGTCGATGGATCTGGCAAACTCGCCGTTGAAAGTACCCCCAATCAAGATAATCCCTACATGGACGGACGCACGCCCATTCTCGGACTCGACGTATGGGAACACGCGTACTACCTGAACTATCAGAATCGTCGGCCCGACTATATCGCTGCATTTTTTAACGTGATCGACTGGAGTGGTGTTGCCGAGCGGTATGCCGCAGCCAAGGGGTAGGATGCCGTCGGGCCGGCGGCCGCAAGCGTTGTGACCGCTTCGGCCGTCTGGCCAACAATATCGATACGATTCATCAAATCTACTCGGTGGCATACCCCGCCACTGGGCTAGAATTAGTTGGCGATCGCCCAGGGAGGACGAACCGCGGAACCAGAAAATTCGTGGATTACCTGCTAAACGGCCAGTTCTTTGTTTGTGCGACCGAATCGGGTTATAACATGCTTCTATCGAACGTCGTCCCGTTTACCGAGAAAAATGACCATGCCCCGTTTTGATCTTCCTATCATGGATCCATCTCCGCAAATTCTGACGAGTCGCCGGCCAGTCTGGATGCCCTTCCTGGTAGCGACCCTGGCCCTGGCCGTCTGTTTTCAACCGGCCCGGTCTGAAACCTGGACCGACAACACGGACAACTTCCAGGTCGACGCCAAGTTCGTTGATTTCGATGGCGAGGTCCTGGTCTTGCAAAAGAAAGCAGGGAACACGATCCGGGTGCCGGCACGACGGCTCAGCGCTGAAAGTGTGGCCTTGGCCAGGAAATTGGCCGGGGCATCGCCCTCAACCACGACCCCTTCTCGAACCGCGGATCGATCGGAAACCGAGCCCCAAGCCACTCCTCCCTCTCCGGCCGCGACAACCACAACGATTCTGTCACCACAAGCCGCTGACACGACTCCCGAAGCAACTGCACAGACGTTGCTCAAGGCGATTGAAGCGGGCGACCTCGCAGTGATGTGGTCACAGCTTCCGCCCACCTATCAAACCGATGTGAACGAAGTGGTTCACACCTTCGGCCAGAACATGGACCCCAGTGTTTGGAAACTTGGCATCGGGATTGCGCAAAAGGCGGTGAAGATTCTGCAGACCCGACAACAATTTATCGCCCAGTCGCCTGCCCTCTCAGCAATGCCAGTCGATCCCGAAACAATTACCAAAAATCTCGACGTGCCGCTAACAGCGCTAACCCTGCTGCTCAACAGTGATCTGGCGGACTTGGAAAAACTTCAAACACTCGACCTTGCGGCATTCGCCCGGGGGCAAGGTTCGGAAATCGCAAGGCAGCTTTCCAAGTTGCCAACTTCTGTACCCGATGAACTGAATTCCCTGACGCTAGGAGTCGATGCCGAGGCAGCCTTCGAGTCAATCGTAAACGCAAAAGTCAAGAATGTTCAACAAACGGAAAATACGGCCACGTTGCAAATGTCCCCGGAAAATGGCGACACGGCAACCATTGAAATGGTTCTGGTTGAGGGCAAATGGATCCCCACTGATCTGGCCAACGAGTGGGACGCCCAGATGGCCGCCGCCAAAACTGCCTTGCTTGCCATGAAACCTCAACTGGAAGCCAACAAGATGATGATCATGATGCCGCTCCAGATGGTGGACGGTGCGGCCAACCAGATCCTGGCTGCCAAATCACAGGAAGAGTTCGATCAGGTCATCGCCGATCTCACGAAAAATGTTGGCGCGGTCGTTGGTCCCCTCATGGGGCAAGGCAATGGCGCCCCCGCTTTCGGCTCTCCAGCGAACATCAGCAACGGCGGTGACGCGGATGACGAGTTCGACTTTGGCGACGGCACGGATATCGACTTCGCCGATACCGCCCTGAACGATGACACGAACCTCGGTGACAACGCCGATTTTGGCAATTCAGACCTTGACGACACTGATGTTGAAAAAGTCGGCTTCGACGATAACGATGACGCCGGCGTGGACAACGCGGATTTCAGCGAGGAAAAATAAGACCCGCCGACCGAACGGGAACCTCAACCCGTAGATCGACTGAAACGAACATCCAACAGCTGCCCTGAGCATGGTTCGTTACGAGATGCCGGTCTTTGACGCGCACACCAGCGGTCTGAGTTCTTGCCCAAACGAAAAAAAACTCGGCGCTTGCCAAGGCAAGCGCCGAGCCTTGTTATTGCTTCGAGAACAAGCCTCACCCAGCGGATCCACCGGGGGGCGGGAACTCGGAAGCAGGTGGTGGCCGCAACGGGCGACCCGCCGGCCAAACTCAGGTGCGACCACCTCGCTGGCTACTAAAACACTCGTCGAACAATAGACCACCTCCTTCCTACTAGAAACCACGGCGGGGCTGGTGTGAATACCAGAGACACACCCTCCCAGCCCTCTAGTCCGTCCGTGCTGCGTCGCACGGACACGTCTCCATTCATTATAATCAGCCATTGGGATCAATCCATACAATTGCCCGAACTTACCACCACCCCAGGAAACCGCTCGAAGTCAACGGGTCCTGCTGGCGTAAGTCATTGTAAAATTTTGGGTTACGACAGATTTGCATCGTGACTGACCGCAAAGACCGGCGCGAATCCGCAACACCATAACCAAGATTTCCCTAAAATTAACCAAGATTTCCCTGAAATTCCCCGAACCGACAATTTCATCCCCTTGTCGGACTCTGAGATATTCCCGGAACCCCGACGGGGGTATTGAAGACTTTCTCTGCCAATGCATCGCAAGCAACTCCAAAAACTCGGTGTTCCACCAACCTGCGCCAAAGCGGCAGCCACGGCCCTCGGCAAGGCAGCCCAGCAGGGGGCAGGTATGGGGCTCAAAGGGAAGCGGGCCCGGCAATGGATCACGATGGTCACGCGGAATCCGCGAAAGTACGAGTCCGACCCCATTTGGGGTGAACTGGCCCGCGAACTGTTGGCCGGGCAGGTCGACATGGCCACCGAACCGATTGCCTACCAGACGTGGGGCACCGAAATAGATACGGCCGCACACACACAAATGCGACAGGCATGTCGCGTACCTTTGGCGGTGGGTGCCGCTTTGATGCCCGATGCACATGTTGGCTACGGGCTGCCGATTGGGGGTGTCCTGGCCTGTGAGAACGCCGTCATCCCTTACGCCGTTGGTGTTGATATTGCCTGCCGGATGAAGCTCTCTGTGCTGGACACACCGGTAAATTCGCTCACACAGCACTTCAATCGGTACAAAGAAGCGATCATGGGGGGTACCCGTTTTGGAGTGGGGATCCAGCACCAACCTCGAAAACACCACGAAGTGATGGATCAAAATTGGGCCGTCACACGTGTTACCCGGGAAAAAAAAGATACTGCCTGGAAACAACTCGGCACCAGCGGTTCAGGCAACCACTTTGTTGAGTTTGGCGTTTTGTCACTGGCTGAGAATGACTCGCAATTAGGACTGGAGGCGGGCGTGTATGTCGCCTTGCTAAGCCACAGTGGAAGCCGAGGAACTGGTGCGGCTGTCTGCAACACCTACAGCCAGATTGCCCAACGGCAACTTCCCCAGCGATACCGAGAGGACTTTGGTCGCCTTGCCTGGTTGAGCCTCGACAGCGAAGCAGGCCAGCAGTACTGGGCCGCGATGACACTTATGGGCGACTACGCAGCGGCTAACCACGCCATTATTCATCGGCTCGTGACCAAAGCGGTGGGTGGCCAGGTGATAGCCGGGGTCGAAAACCACCACAACTTTGCCTGGCGGGAGCAACACCAGGGCCGCGAGTTGGTTGTACATCGCAAAGGGGCAACGCCGGCAGGAGAAGGTGTGTTGGGCGTGATCCCGGGGTCGATGGCAGCTCCCGCCTTTGTCGTCCGTGGCCGAGGCAACGCCCATAGCCTGCGTTCGGCTGCCCATGGGGCCGGGCGACGCATGTCGCGTAAGAAGGCTAAGGACACCTATCGTTTCAACGCCGTGCAAAAAGATTTAGCACAGCAGGGAATCCAGGTCCTGGCCGCCGGGTCGGACGAAGTACCGGGTGTGTACAAGAACATTCACGAAGTGATGGCTGCACAGCGCGATCTGGTCGATATCGTGGCCCGCTTCGATCCCAAGATTGTGCGAATGTGCGGGGATGGCAGTCGTGCCGAAGACTGACGGGTTTGTCCCCGAACTATCAAACTGTTGCACAGGTAACAAGCGAGTTTCGACGGGAGCCGGCCAGCTGGTGCATGAGTTCCCCGGTTGCCCATTAGGCCCCGCTCTCCAGGGACAAAGCAACACGAAACTGCAAACCACCTGATTTTGTGGCGAGACTGTCAACCAACAATCAGCGACTACCGAAAACGACACACGCTGTTGTCAATGCCAGCGTGATCGCCGAAGGGTGGGCTAATTCTGATCGGCGGCGGGTGGGTCACCGGCCAGATGGCGGCGGAGATAGCTGGCCCGCTCGATATTGCGATCCGACGGGTCAAGTTCCATACCCGTCAGCTTCTGAAGGTGGGCCGGTTGGGTATGGATAAATAACATGTTGACCGTGGGGATCTGGACGTTCTCAATCAGCCCCAAGTTGACTCCCATCCTCACACTCGAAAGCAGATGCATGGTCTCTTCGGAGCTAATGGTCTTTGCACTCTGCAAAATTCCAAACGCCCGGCTAATTCGGTCGTGCAATGTTTCCTGGCTCTCACGAATCAGGAAATCGCGGGCCTGACGTTCATAATCAATCAGTACGGGAACGACATCGGAAACGTCCTTTGTCACTTCTTCTTCGCTTTTGCCAAGCGTGATCTGATTGCTGATTTGATAAAAGTCGCCGGTGGCTTGCGAACCTTCACCGTAGAAACCCCGCACAGCAAGATTGATCTTTTGCAGGCTGCGGAAGACTTTTTCAATTTGCCTGGTGATCACCAGCGCCGGCAGGTGCAGCATAACGCTGATGCGCACACCGGTGCCCACGTTGGTGGGGCAAGCGGTAAGGTATCCGAATCGATCGTTATAGGCAAAGGTTGTTTTTTCTTCAATCAAATCATCCAAGGCGTTGATCTGATTCCAGGCTACATTCAGATCGAGCCCGCTGTACATGACTTGGATGCGGAGGTGATCTTCCTCGTTGATCATCACACTGAACTGTTCACCTTGGTCAATAACCACGGCTCGCGCGCCTTCGCTTTCGGCGTGTTCCCGGCTGATTAACTGCCGTTCAACCAGGAATTGGCGATCGACCTCGTCCAACTGATTTACATCAAGATAAGTCGGCGCGATTCCTAGTTTGCCTGCCCCCTGCAGTCCCTCAACCCGCTCGCGAAGAATGCTTTCGATCTCTGCCTTGTCGGAATCGGTCGCCCGGGCAATGAAGGGGAAATCCGCCAGATTGCGCGCGAGGCGAATCCGGCTACTAATCACAATGTCGGACTCAGGGCCAGAACCCCTGAGCCATTTACCGCTCGTTTTCGCAAGGTCTTCAAAATTCACCGGATTATACAACCCTTGGATTGGGCAGTCCCTGATAACCGCGCTACCGGGTACGGCAGCTGGAAAAAATCATTGATTAAAAATATCAGTCCTCGCTCTGCTGATCACATTCAATTCCTCGAATCTGGTCACGAAGTTCTGATGCCCGCTCGTAAGCTTCGTCCGCAACCGCTTCTTTCATTTCCCGACGGAGCCGAATAAGTTGGGTTCGCTGTTCGGCGTCGACCGAACAGAATTTAGGGACCTTTCCCACATGCTGCGTTTCGCCATGGATGTTGACCAGCAAGGGATCCAACTCCTTTTGAAAGCAGACATAGTCATGCGGACATCCCAGCCGCCCCTGCTTGCGAAACTCCAAAAAAGTGATCCCGCAGACCGGACATGCCCGCTGGTCGAGTCGAGCCAATTCCTCGGCTGTTTCTCCCACGGCCAGATGCTGTGCCAGCAAGCCCGCCATGGCCGGCATCACTTCCGAAGAATCGTCGTGGGCAGGCGCTAAAAACGAATGAGCACATTGCTCGCACAAGTGGAGTTCTTTGGGTTCCCCATCGATCAAATCCGTAATATGAAAAGTCGCTGGCTTTTCGCATTTCTGGCACTTCATATCGAACCTCTTCTGGGAGCTGGGCGCCTGCCTTGCCTGAACACGAACAAACAGCCTCTGGAGGCTGCAACTTTAGAAGCCATGCGACAAAACGTCCCTCCACCCTTTCCTTTATACCATAAGTAAAGGGATTCTATCTGGGGGTGTCCCATTGTCAAGGCGAGGTGTGAGACTTAAGGAGAGTGCTAAGTCGTTTCGGCTGGGGAAGATAGCGTAGCTGGTCACCGTCCATTGGCCACGATATTGTGGGGGATTGGCACGGGTGCTAAGCTGACGGCCAATCGCCCGTTCAGCCCAGCCCCATGAAACACGTCCCTTCCGCCACCGAATTCTGCGACCTCGCCCATTCGGCCGACTATGTACCGGTCTACCGACGGCTGGTCAGCGATGCCCTGACCCCGGTCACCGCCTTCCACAAAATCGACGATGGGGCCAGTGCCTGCCTCTTCGAAAGCGTGATCGGTGGTGAAAAAGTGGGGCGGTACAGTTTTCTGGCTGCCGAACCCTTTCTGCTGCTTGAAGCACGGGACCACCAGGTCACGATCACACGGTTTCAGCTGCCAGTCAGCCAGCCAGGTGAAAACCGATGTTCAACCGTGCTCAGTCGGGAAGAATTTGTGGCAGAGAACCCCCTGGAAGAACTCCGTCGACAAGTCCAGGCCGTACGCATTCTGGAACTTGAGGACTTGCCTCCTTTTGCCGGCGGGGCGGTTGGCTATGCCGGATACGATACGGTCCGCTATGTCGAGCACCTTCCTGACCCTCCGACCGATGATCGCGAGCTACCCGATCTGGCCTTTGCTTTTTATGACCACATGATCGTTTTCGATAACGTACAGAAAACAATTATGGTGATCGCCCTGGCACAGGTGGGTAATTCTGAGGACGACGGGCAAATTCACCTTGCCTACAAATCCGCCTGTGACCGCGTTGACCGCCTTGTGGAAAAACTCTCCACGCCAGCCGTCGCCGTCCGACCAGCTGACATCAATATCGCTGGTGCTCCCACCATCGAATACCAATCGAACTTTACGCAGGCCGAATTCGAAGATGCCGTACAAAAGTGTGTCGAATACATTCGTGCTGGCGATATCTTTCAGGTGGTTATCAGTCAGCGATTGGCGGTACCACTGAAAGCTGATCCGTTTGAGGTTTATCGCACACTGCGGGTCGTCAACCCAAGTCCCTTCATGTTCTACCTGCGAACGCCACAATGCACGCTGGTCGGGAGTTCCCCAGAAATCATGGTCCGCGTCATTGAAGGAAAGGTCACGGTCCGCCCGCTCGCCGGAACACGCCGCCGTGGCCATACCGAGGCCGAAGATCTCGAGCTTGCCGACGAACTGATCAATGACCCCAAGGAGCGAGCCGAACACGTGATGCTCGTCGACCTGGGGCGAAATGACGTGGGTCGCGTTGCCAAATATGGCTCGATCGAACTTTCAGACATTATGGTGATCGAACGCTATAGTCATGTCATGCACATCACGTCGAACGTGACCGGGCAACTCACCGACGATGTTGATGCCTTCGATGCCCTGGCTGCCTGCTTACCTGCAGGAACCGTATCGGGAGCCCCGAAAGTGCGTGCGATGGAAATCATCGATGAGTTGGAACCCCACCGCCGCGGCCCGTATGCCGGCGCAGTCGGCTATATCGACTTCGCAGGCAACATGGATACTTGCATCGCCTTGCGCACCATGGTTATTCAAGACGGAACCGCGTACGTCCAGGCAGGCGCAGGCATCGTCGCAGACAGCCAGCCGAAGCTCGAATATAAAGAAACGCTCAACAAAGCCCGCGGACTGCTCAAGGCAATCGAAATCACCGAGCAGCGGGTAACCGCATAAAAAAGGGCGGGCCAGGGCCAGCGGTTGACCCCACCAACAATCGCTTGCTTAGAGCCTTCTGCCGGCCACAAACCGATAAATCACCAGCAGCAAGATCGCGCCACAGGTCGCGGTGAGAATACTCGGTATGCTCAAACCTCCTTCAACCGCCTCGCCAATACCAAGCTGCGCGCCGATCCAGCCCCCCACAAAAGCACCTGCAATCCCCAGCAAAATGGTAACGATACATCCAGCAGGGTTACCTGGGATAATAAGCTTGGCCAGGATACCAGCAACCAGTCCCAACAGAATCCAGGTCAACCAACCGGGCATGATTTCGCTCCAAGTTTGAGTTCGTAGCTACCGTACCTTGATTTTCATTCCTGCTGTCGCAAGGTGCGACTCGACTTCTCAGTTTCAGTTAATTTCGGTCACCGCAAGACACTCCGTCCAGTAAAAATTCGCGTCAACACCTGCACCATGCTGAATTGTGCAGAAATACAACCACTGATGCGGACTGGTCAACACCACACCTCGGAAGCAGATAAGGTGAGAGAACTCTACGATCGTTAACATCGTGCCAAGTCGTATTTTTTCACTTCAGCCTGGCGAGCGTGCGGCAGTGGGCTGGAGTTTTAGCTGGTTCTTCTGCATCCTCTCGGCCTATTACGTGGTTCGCCCCATACGCGAAACCATGGGGACAATCGTAGGAGAAAAGCACTTTGACTTGCATTTTTCTGGCCATTTTCATCAGCATGCTTTTGGCCTCTCCCCTCTTTTCGGCGTTGGTGGCCCGCGTTGGTCGAAACCGACTCGTCCCAATCGTCTTCCGTTTCTTCACCGTGTAGCTGATTGGGTTCAGTCTGGTGATTGGCCAAACAGGCCAACCGTAAACCACCGTCAACCACCCTCAGACAACTTCCCTGCACAAGTCTCCGCACGTAACTCCGCGATCATATCTCGGGTAGCCGCTTCCACCGCAGCTTGCCAATCCGCTTGCTGGAATTTCTCTCGATATCTGGGACTTCGCTGGGCAAACAGAATCCCCCGGGAATTGTTGATAATCGCCCCCAGACCGTGGGCATCAAACGCGCCGGCCACATCGGCTGACTTTCCTCCCTGACTGCCAAAGCCAGGCACTAGAAACCAGGTATGTGGCATCGCTGCGCGAAGTTCGTCCAGTTGCTCCGGATAAGTGGCCCCCACGACCGCTCCAACGGCACCGTAACCGCACACACCGGTGGTACGGCTGGCGTGCTCTTCGACAAGCTCCGCAATGTGTCGATACAGAGGCCGCCCGTCGGAAATCAAATCCTGGAACCTGCCACTGCCGGGGTTCGACGTTTTGACCAATACAAACAAACCCGATTCTCGCGCCAGCGCAACATCCACAAACGGCGTCAAGCTGTCCTCCCCAAGATATGGGTTAACCGTCAGCGCATCGGCCCCCCAGGCACTTTGGCCGCGGCCCAAGATACCCCGGGCGTACGCTGCGGCCGTGCTGCCAATGTCACCCCGTTTACCATCTAAAATAACCAGCAGCCCATTCTCTTGGGCGTGCGCAACAACATTCGACAGTGCCGTCATCCCACTGGGGCCTAATTCCTCGAAGAAGGCCATCTGCGGTTTGACTGCCGGAACAAGTGGGGCCACGACATCGATCACGGCACGACAAAACTTCTCAAAAACCTCTGCTTGGAACTGCAGAGATGGTGAATCGGACAATTTCAATTCATCGGGCAAGAGGTCCCAACGGGGATCCAAGCCAACAACGACGGGATTACCAACCTGACGAATCTGGGAAGCCAGCTGATCGCTAAATCTGGACATCAGGTTTCAAAACTCTTGTTTTTATGCAAAGCGGCAAACTAACACGCGATTTTACCAAACAGCCTCGCCGACCGAACCACTTGTAGGCCAGAGGAAATGGCTGGCGACGTCCTCTGCCGCCGGGTACCGCAACCGCTGCTCTCTGGCTACGCATCATTGCACCATTTGTCAGGCAAACGCAAGTGGTCAGGCAGACGCAAGTCAACACTTGATTTGATCAATCCTATCCAGTTGGCGCCACCGGTCGGCGACTTTATATTGTCGGCTAACGGGAATTTCCTGGCAGAACATGCCACGCATCCCAACACTACCTCGTCGCCCGGCAAGTTATCCGATTCCCGTCACGGCCCCAGGCGCGGGAAACCGCTGCTGGCGGCGAATTTTCGTACCCCATTTCATGATCCCTGAAATTCCACGACCGGCAGTGAAACCAATCACATGAGCATTGATCGTGTTTCCGTGGTCGCCAATTCCCGTGCTGAGCGGGCAGGCATCATTGCCAAGGCAGGCGGTATTGAACAAGCCATCCAGTCCGGCAAATTACCACGGCGGATTGACACCACACTCTCAGAAGCCCTCGTCCTGGGCCTCATGCTCCAGGATGTGACCCGTTTTCTTGTCGTCTTCGGGCATGGTTCGACCGAAATCGGCGAAGTGCTGAGGATTTACGAAGAGGCAGGACTGGTCACGACGTATCCGGTGCGGCATGAGACCGCGGCATCCCACGCCGCAACGGCGCTTCGCTGGGTGACGGGCGAGAAAGCGGCGGTGGTCACTTCCATTGGCCCAGGTGCAATGCATGCCCTGGCCGGCTCGCTGGCGCCCGCCAGCGACAGCCTGGGGGTCTACTACCTCTTCGGTGACGAAACAACCGAAGATGAAGGCCCCAACATGCAACAGATTCCCAAGTACCAACAACACCTCTATCTGCAGCTCTGTTCAACCATGGGATCCGCATACTGCCTGCACACACCGCTGGCCCTGGCGACAGCCCTGCGGCGGGGAATGAACACGGTAGACCATCCACACGCAGCAGGCCCGTTCTACCTGTTGATGCCCATGAATACCCAGCCCGCCACGCTGGAAAACTTCAATCTCGACGAACTATCGCGTGCGGCACCGCCGGCACTCGGTGCCGCGCGAAACGACGGAGGCTACGAGCGGGCTGCCGACGCACTCCTGGACGCCCAGCGGATCGTCGTTCGGGTCGGGGGTGGAGGTCGCACCGCCGGCCCGGAAATTACCGAGTTTTTAGATCTCGTCGATGGTGTCGCGATCACCAGTCCAATCGTCTCGGGAGTGATTCCCTACGACCACCCACGGAACATGACCGTTGCGGGTAGCAAAGGATCGGTCTGTGGTAACTTTGCACAGGATGAGGCAGATCTATTGGTCGTGATCGGCTCCCGCTTCGTCTGCCAGTCCGATAGTTCCAGGACCGCCTACCCCAAGGTTCGACAGGTCATCAATATCAATACCAACGTCGAGGCGGCCACACACTACGGTTCCACGATTTCGTTGATGGGGGATGCAGCCTCAACCCTGGCCGAGTTGAACCGCGTGCTCAAGACACGCAACCGGTCAACGACGGGCGAGTCGGAGTGGTTTCAAGCATGTTCGGCAAAAAAACAGCAATGGGATGCTTTCAAGAGAAAGCGGTATGACCATCCAGTCTTGCTGGATCCCGTTTGGGGCGAAACTGTCTTGACCCAGCCTGCCGCCATCAAAATCGCTACCGACTGGGCCCGCTCGAAAGAGGATGTCGTGAATTTCTTCGACGCCGGCGATGTACAAGCCAACGGTTTTCAGATCGTCGAAGACGATCGGCTGGGACGCACCTTTACCGAAACGGGTGCGAGTTACATGGGATTTTCCGTGTCGTCGGTATTGGCAACTGCGGTGACCGATAAACCGTTTTATGCGGTCGCTCATACCGGAGACGGTTCGTTCACCATGAACCCGCAGATCTTGATCGATGGCGTTCAACATGGCGCCAAAGGCACAATTCTGGTCATGGACAACCGCCGGATGGGAGCCATTTCAGGACTGCAAGAAGCTCAATACCGGGACGACCACGCCACGAACGATCAGGTGCAAGTCGATTACGTAGCCTGGGCCAGCGCCGTGGACGGTGTGCAGACATTCGGTCCTATTCGCAAACCGGAGGACTTGAAACAGGCCCTGGAAGCAGCGTATCGCAACGCGGGCCTCTCACTGGTTTACGTCCCGGTTTACTTTGGCCCCGACGAACTGGCTGGCCTCGGCGCATTCGGCCGCTGGAATGTAGGCAATTGGACCGAGCAGACCCAAGCCATGAGGCACAAGATTGGATTGTGATCACCCCTCAACCTGAATTTTGCGAGTCGAACTAACGATATTCCCCACGACATGGATATCGACGGCCAGTGGTGGTCGTCGTCCCGACGGTTACGAACGCGGCTATTACTATGAGCCAACCGTGTTGACCAATGTCGATGATTCCATGAACCTGATTCACAACGAACCATTTGCACCTATGGCCTCCGCAAATCCAGCGACTGGAATTAATCGCAAACTCACCTCGTATGGCGACCCGGAATTCAGCCGGTATATGCGGCGGGCGTTTCTGGCCTCGGCCGGGTATGACCGCACCGACCTTGAGCGGCCGATCGTCGGTATCGTCGACACGTCGAGCGACTACAACACGTGCCATCGCAACATGCCGGAATTGGTCGCGGCTATCAAGCGGGGTGTCCTCGAGGCCGGTGGGCTGCCTTTTGCGTTTCCTACCATCTCGCTCAACGAGATTCTCTGCTCCCCCACCACCATGCTCTTTCGCAATTTACTTGCGATGGAGACCGAAGAAATGATTCGCGCCCAACCCATGGACGCGGTCGTGCTGGCCGGTGGGTGCGACAAAACCGTTCCCGCTCAAATGATGGCGGCCGTCTCGGCCAACATTCCCGCACTGTGTGTCGTGACAGGATCGATGATCACCGGAGATTGGCAGGGTACCAGGCTGGGCGCCTGTACCGACTGCCGACGCTACTGGAGTTCCTACCGCGGGGGCGATATCTCCGATCAAGAAATCGCAGAAGTCGAGCAGTCCCTCTGTCCCACCACCGGTACCTGCATGGTGATGGGATCGGCGTCGACCATGGCCTGCCTCGCGGAGGTCATGGGCCTGATGCTGCCCGGAGGTGCCGCTCCACCGGCGGTAACCGCCGACCGACTCCGCCATGCGACTGCCAGCGGGAGAGCCGCGGTGGAACTGGCCACCTCCGCCCGAACACCCGCGGACATTTTATCGCCAGCGTCATTCAAGAACGCACTGAAAGTCCTCGTGGCTGTGGGCGGGTCCACCAATGCGATCATTCATCTGACGGCAATTGCCCGACGGGCCGGGATTGGTTTGTCGCTGGAAGACCTCAACGAAGCCTCCCAGCAGATCCCCCTGTTGGTCGACTGCAAACCCGCCGGCAACGGCTACATGGAGGACTTCTACAAGGCGGGCGGGCTGCCAATATTGCTAAAAACGCTTGAGCCGCTCCTCGACCTGACTGCAAAAACGGCAACCGGCCTGGCACTGAGTGAATCGCTGCAAGATTGCCAACCACCTGGCGACTGGCAGACAACCATTCACCCGTTAAACGCCTCGCTGGGACCCACTGGCTCGCTGGTAGGACTCTCCGGCACGCTCGCTCCCGATGGTGCCGTGATCAAGCAATCGGCCGCCAGCCCCAAGCTGCTGAAGCATCGCGGCCCGGCTGTCGTATTCGAGTCACCCGAGGACGCGGCCCGGCGGCTGGATGACCCCTCTCTGAAGATCACCCCAGACCATGTGATGGTCTTGCGAGGGGCTGGCCCGATTGCGTCCGGAATGCCCGAAGCGGGTGCCTTACCCATCCCCGATTACCTTGCCAAACAAGGGATTCGTGACATGGTACGCATTTCCGATGGTCGCATGAGTGGCACCGCCTTCGGTACGGTGGTCCTGCATTGCACGCCTGAATCTGCCGCCGGTGGCCCGCTCGCCTTGGTCAAAGAGGGTGATGAAATCGAGCTGGATGTCGCACAACGCCAGGTCAATCTGCTGGTCGACAACTGTGAACGCGATCGTCGCAAAGCGAAACTGAGACCACCCTGCCTCCCCGAACGTGGCTGGCGCAGGCTATACGCCCAGCATGTTCTTCCGGCCAACCTGGGAGCCGACCTGGATTTCCTCGCGCCCGGCCCACCAGAAAAACTATAAGCACGCAATTTTCCCCAAAAGTAGGGCAGGGCGGTTCGCAGCGTCCTTGACTACCCTCGCAACAGGGCAGTGCAGGTTGGTGCTGTTTTTTAGAGCGTCTTCAGTTCGCACAATCCCTAAGGAAACCCCTTCACACCGATTCCTATGGACCCTACAGAACAGGCCCAAATGGTTTGTTGACTATCGGTGGCTTACAATATTACCCTACGAACTCATGGGGCAATGTCGTCAAGACCTTTTTGAACTTGGAAATATTATCCCTTCAAAAAGAGAGGCAAACATCCCGCAGCAAAATATCACTTGCAACGCCAGCCTCTATTGACGACGGGGCAACTCCTAATAGTGGCGTATCGCTCCATAAAATTCCCAACCTCCCCAAACGAAAGCACGGCACATGACTTCTGCAAAGCATGAAATCACACTCGACATGATGCGCGAATCGCTTTACAGCGCTGTTGTCGCCGATGCAATAGACAAGCTTGGATTGCGACACCAATCGCCTCGCGTTTCCTTACCATCTGTAACAGGCATCCACAAACTGGTAGGCCGTTGCAAGACGACGCGCTGGATCGATTTAGACCACGATGACCCAAACACCTACGATGGGGAATTGGAGGCTGTGGACAGTTGCCATCCCGACGACGTCATAATCTGTGCTGCCGACGGGTCTATGCGGTCAGCGATTTGGGGAGAGCTTCTAGCAACGGCATCACAATATGCAGGGTGCGTAGGCGCTATCGTAGACGGTGCTGTGCGTGATGTTGGCCGCATGGAAGCGATGCAATTTCCTGTATTTGCCCGAGGCACCTCTGTTTATGATTCCATGAATCGTCAAAAAGTCGTTGAGTACGATGTGCCGGTCGAAATCGCCGGAGTACAGTTCTGCCCAGGTGATCTTGTCCTCGCTGATCGCGATGGGATCGTCGTCGTACCTCGCAAGGTTGAGGCAGAGGTCGTCCAGAATGCCTGGAAAAAAGTTGGTGACGAGGACCGCGTCCGCAACGAAATTGCCAATGGCATGAATGCCCAGGAAGTCTACAAACGGTGTGGCGTGTTGTAAGCAACACCAGGCCCCGCAAACAATATGCCTGGAACTCGTCCTCCCCCGAAAGCAGGGAGCACGAGTCCAGAGGCACAGAAAAACCGGTCCCACGATTCTTCACCCGTCTTCATTGGTGCTCGATCACAACGTGTTGCTGTTGATCGGTAGGGGTGATGACGGGTTGTTGAATCAATTACACCGGTTGGAATCAGCAACCAACCAACGCGAACCGCCAGGGAGACGGTCCGGGTCAACCGGTCTAGGCACGACGGCGACCCGCCAGGCAAGCGACTGCTCCCAAGCCAATCAGGCTGATGAGGGCGGTTGCGGGCTCTGGAATTGCCGAACTCGACGCGCCAAAATGGGGCTCCCCACCGAAGTCGGTGAATGGGAAATTGTCCTGCCGGAAATTGTCCTGCCACACGGTAAAGTCACCCGCATCGATCCTTCCGTTGCCGTTGCCATCGGCCATCAAATCGGGCAAACCAAAGGTCTCCTTCCACAGCTCATAATCCTGCTGGTCAACCACATAATCACCGGTGTAGTCGCCTGCGATGCCCTCGGTGGCGTGGCGGAGAGTTAACCGTGCCATGCCGTCGGTAACTCCGTCAATACTATCGTGGACGAGGATTTGCGTCTGGAACTGGGCCCCCTGGCCAGGAGAGAGTTCGCCCTGAAACTGCAGGACATTCGGGCTCACCGGGTCGTTCACATCCACAAGCTGAAAGGCACCGGTTTGCTCAATTTGGCTATCAGGTGAAGTGTCCCCCAAGAGGAATTGTATTTGCCCAGCCTGGTCGTGACCCTGAAACTGGTCACCCACACCGGTTCCTAATTCCAATTGAGAACCAAAGAGGTGCACACCACCGGCGGCGGTCACGTTATTTTCGAGCGTGAAAACCGTGTACTCATCGACCGGCGTCTCGACCGAAATTTCCAGATCCTGGAGTTGGTTGGGGGCGGTAGCGACCTGGGTCAGAAAGACCGTGTCGTTTCCATTCACGGCCCAAGGGTCGCTTCCTTTGACACCCGCGACGTCAGCCACCAGCCACGATCCATGGCCAAAGACATTGCCAAAGAGCGGGTCCCATTCGCCCACGTTTACATTCCCGAATGCTGCCAATGCACCCATCTCCGGATCGGGGAACAATTGGTTAGCCCGCTGTTGCAGTGGTGCTAACCCAGCAGGAGGAACCCCGGGCACCGGGGCTCTCTCGACTTCCGAAAAACCGGTCGCATACACATGTCCAAACAGGTCAACATTGGTAAAGGAATTGGACGGCAAGTTGACCGGCACAATATTCTGCTGGGCCGCGTTGGCATTACCGGCGGCCGGATCGCCTTCTTCGGAAGTCGCCAGGTTGCCCGCTGGCCCTCCAGGACCCGACACCAGGACGGCACCGGTCGCTTCGTTGGTCAACTCGTAGAAATACTTTGCAGACGCCCAGTCGTAACTGGCATCACCCGTCACGGCAACAGCCAACAAAGTTGAGAGGGCGTTCAACTCAAGGTTCACCTGAATCACTTCAGCCGGCGGCAAACCCTCATGACCAGTAAAATTACCCAGGCGAATTCGGGTGCGACCACTCGCCCACCCTTCGCCCTCACCATAGTCGCCGGGAACAAAAGCATCGGTCTCTCCACCTACATGGAATTTCAACCCTCGACCATGCGTAACTTTTTTACCTTTGGCAACGAACGGATTGGGTTTCTGGACAGCCGTACCGCCCTGCAACGTAAACGGGACCCAATCCTCGTCCGGGTTTGGCTGACCGGTGAGCTCACCAGCGTTGTCTCTAGGTCGCGGGAATGACGTGGCAAATCCAAATTTATTCTCAATGACCGGGCTTTTTTCGCCCGGAGGGGTGACCACGTTCAGCGACAAGTCGAGTTGTGCGTCGAATATCGACCTGGCGTAAGTGTTGGTCACCGTGGCCAACAGGACCACGAACAATACAGGTTGTGTCAAAAAACGAATGAGCTTGCTGTTGGTTCGAATTGTGGTGGTGGTAAACATGATTTCCCTTTTCTCGTTAACTAGTGTGGGGGGGGGGGGACCTAAAACGTCATTTCTTAGTCCAGCTGGCCTCTCATCTTGATAATCGGAGGGTGGAACTCGAACCCGACTGGTAGCTCAAAAAAAAACATTTTTTGAGCCGAGAACGACGTTTAACCGGTACAGCCTGGTCTCACAGCCGCCAAACGAAAAATACGCCTGGGACTCGCTCCCCCCGGAGGCAGGTTGCCGCACAAGGAGAACGAGTCCAGACGTACAGAAAAACCGGTTCCACGATTCTTCACCCGTATTAGTTTGTGCCCGATCACAACATGTCGCTGTCGATCGGTGGGGATGGTGACGGATTGTTGAACCAATTACACCGGTCGGAATCAGCTACCAACCAACGCAAACCGCCAAGGAGACGGTTCGCGTCGACCAGCCTAGGCACGACGGTGACCCGTCAGGCAAGCGACTGCTCCCAAGCCCATCAGGCTGATGAGGACGGTTGCGGGCTCCGGAACTGCTGAACTCGACGCGCCAAAATGGATCCCCCCACCGAAGTCGGTGAATGGGAAATTGTCCTGCTGAAAATTGTGGTGCCAAAATTTGTCCTGCCAAGTTTTGTCCTGCCGAAAATTGTCCTGCCAGACCGTAAAATCACCTGTATCGATCACCCCGTTACCGTTGCCATCGGCTGTCAAGTCCGAGGAACCAAAGGTCTCCTTCCATAGCCCATAATCCTGCCGGTCAACCACATAATCACCGGTGTAGTCTCCAGCCATTCCCTCGGCATTGTGGCGGAGGGTTAACCGTGCCATGCCGTCGGTAACCCCATCAATACCGTCGTGAACGAGGATTTGCGTCAGGAACTGAACCCCCTGGCCGGGAGACAGTTCGCCCTGGAACTGCAGGACATTTGGGCTCTGCGGGTCGTTAATATTCACAAGCTCAAAGGCACCGGTATGCTCAAGTTGGTTATCGTGTGAGGAATTGTCCAAAAGGAACTGCAGTTGCCGGGCCCGGTCGATCTGGTTGTAAACCTGAAACTCGTCACCCACACCAGTTCCCAATTCCAATTGAGAACCAAAGAGGTGCACGCCACCGGCGGCGATCATGTCATTGTTGAGCGTGAAAACCGTGTAATCATCGAATGGCACCTCGACCGAAATTTCCAAATCGTGGGGTTGGTTGGGATCTGTAGCGACCTGGGTTAGAAAGACCGTGTCGTTTCCTTCTACGGCCAAAGGGTCGTTTCCTTTAACACCTGCAACGTCAGCCACCGCCCACGGTCCATAGCCGACAACATCGCCCATGAGCGGGTCCCATTCACTCTGATGTGCAAGTGCAAGATTCATTTTCTCATCGGGCAACAATTGGCTGCTCCTCTTTTTCAGTAGTTCTAACCTCTCAGAAGGAACCGCGTTCGGCGAATCTGGAAGGACTTCTGAATAACCTGACGCGTAGACGTGCCCAAACAAGTCGATGTTGGTAAACGAACCGGCCGGCAGGTTTAATTTCACATTTGTTTTCTTGCTCTCACGGTTCATACTGGGGAGCGAGTTACCTTCTTTGGAAATTATTGGCAAGACAGGGGCTGAAGGCTCGGACACCAGGACGTTACCTGTATCGGCGTTGGTCACGTTGTAGAAATACTTTGCAGATGCCCAGTCGTAACTGGCGTCACCCGCCACAGCCATGGCAAATAGTGCTCGGATGGCAGTCACGTCAAGGTCCACCTTGATCGATTCGGCCGGTGGCATACTCTCCAATCCCGTAAAATTATGTAGGCGAATTCGGGTACGACCGCTGGCCCAACCCTCGCCGTGAGCAAGGTCGCCAGGCTTAAAAGCGTGGGTTTTTCCACCCACGTGGAATGTCAACCCCTCACCGTGCTCAACTTTCTTGCGTTCGGCAGTGAACGGATCAGGGTTCTGAGCAGCCACACCGCCTTTGATCTCTGTCTCATTCCAATCGTTGTCGGGGTTTGGCCGACCGGTCGGAATACCCTTCTGATTTTCAGGTCGCGGGAACGACGTGGTTACCATAATCTTGTGCTCGATGTTCGGAGTGACAACTTTAATTGACAATTCAAGCTCAGCATCGAATACCGATGCGGCGTAGGTATTGGTTACCGTGGCCAGAAGGACCACGAACAAAACAGGTTGTGTCAAAGAACGGACGTGCGTGCTTTGCGTTCGGATTTTGGTAGTGGCGAACATGGTTTCCCTTTTCTCGTTAACTGTTGTGCGTGGGACTTAATTGGCGTTTATTGGCTCAGCTGGCCTCTCCCCCTGATAATCGGAGACCTGAACCTCACCCCGACTGGTAGCTGGGAAATTTCTTTTTCTACTGAAAATCTCGCCTGAAACCGGTACAGTTGAGTCCTACAGCCGCTCAACAAAAAATACGCCTGGGACTCGCTCCCCCCGGAGGCAGGTTGCCGCACAGGGAGAGCGAGTCCAGACGCACAGAAAAACCGGTCCCACGATTCTTCACCCGTATTAGTTTGTGCTCGATCACAACATGTTGCTGCTGATCGATAGAATTGGTGACGGGTTGTTGAACCAATTACACCGGTTGGTACCAGCAACCAACCAACGCGAACCGCCAAGGAGACGGTCCGCGTCGACCGGTCTAAGCACGACGGCAAGCCGTCAGGTGAACGACTACTCTCAAGCCAACACCTTGTGTCAAACAACGGACGAGCTTGCTGTTGGTTCGGACTGTGATGGTGGTGAACATGACCTCCATTTTCTCGTTAACTGCTGTGTAGAACTTGAATGGCACTTCTTAGTCCAGCTGGCCTCCCATCTTGATAATCGGAGAGTCGAACTCCAACCCGACTGGTAGCTGGGAAAATTCTTGTTTCTGTCGAAAATCCCGCCTAAAACAACACAGTTCGGTCCCACGGCACCCCACCGGCAGGCAGTCGCCCGGCCGGGCAAACTGTTGGGAGTGAGGCAAAGAACGGTCGGACAAGTCGCCTGGGACGAGGCTGCCCAAAACGGGCGGAAGGACCTCTCACCACGGAACCCCCCTCCAGATGCAAGCCTCCGGCAGACTCGGTTCACAGGCGTGAAACGCCTGCGGTTCTCGAGGCAAATTTCCAGTGGCAACAGCCCAGATCGTCGGGTGGATTGACGACCAACCCCGCATCCGTCGAAGCACTCCTACTTAAGTCGGAGCGTGATCAGGTGATTACCCTGCTGAACGGGAGTGGAAAATCTGCAAGTCAGATCGAGATGATCCTGGCTGATGCCGCCAACGCAAGTGGTGTGCGATCGGCCCGGCTTGGAAACTTCAAGACTCACTGCAAGCAAGACAACTCCGTTTCGCTGCAGGTGAAACAGCTGTCAATTGGCAGTGTCGGCATCGATCTCCAGCAACTCCAGCCGGCTGCTGATATTTGTGCGCTTGCCTGAATGATTCCGCTGCCCAAGATGCACGTAAAATTCTGCGGCGTCCTGCAACTGAGGTACGTCACTCAAGTCGAGGTTATGGGTCCCGTGGTAGTATCCATCTTCGCGGGGCTCACCATCGGGACTGCCCGTTTGCAACACGTATTTTCCATCCAGAGATACCCCAACCCAAAAGGAAGAACCAAGTCGGGCATGACTGTAGCCTGTCAAGCGGATGCGAAGGTTACTGAGCGGTTGACTGCTTTTAAACTTTTCAACAACCACTGCCTCCACCAAGCGACCCGGCTCGCCGCGCATCGCCAATTGTAATCCGGGCTCCAGCAGGGCGGGTTGATCAATTTTTCCGACAGTGCGCCACAAACCAGCCGTCAACTCCTGTCGAAACCGAACCCCACCCCGCCAGCCATCCGCATAAAACTTCAACGGGACCGCACCGTCGGTTGGTGGAAAAACGGTCCCGGTAAGTCTCCCGCCGCGTAGCACAAGATTCTGCTCGGCAGCGTCTTGCCCAAGTAAAGTTATTCGCAACCGGCACTCACGATCAACACTCCCCAGCTCAAAGCTCAACTCCCGCTTCCCGCTCACCCCCGAAACTTCGATCCACTCACCAGCCCGACCACACCGTGACCGCTCCACACGAACCCGAGGCACCTCGGGTTCGCCTTCTGCGGCATCGCACTGCAACACGAGCTTCCCGTTCGTCACCGGAAACAGAGACCAGAACTGGTAGTCGAATGCCGCATTGAGATTTTGTTTGAGCGTTATTTTCTCTTCATCGAACAGGAGTCTGTCAAACCCGTAAACGGTCGCTTGCCCCATACCAGTCCACGCATAATTCACCTTTCCGGCCTGGTCACCAGCAAGTTCGATCACATCTCCCCACACCAGGTCTCCGGAAGTCATCGGCACCCACCCACCACTCTGGCGTTGAAATTCCATCGCGGAGAACACGAAGTTACGCCATGTAGCGAGCGATGCGGTTGGCTTGCCAAGCCAATTGTTGGTGCTCCCCGACCCGCTGTCAGCCGTAAAATAAAAGACCGGAAGATCAAAGTCATGGCAAAGCATCAGCTGTTGTCGAGCCGTACTCAGATTGCTGACCCCTGAACCGTCAACACATATGATGAGGAGCTTTCCAGTCGCGAGAAACTTGATCACCTTTTTCCGAAACGAGTCATAGGTAGCCGGGTAGGCATCGTAGATGTAACCATCGGATTTCCCAAAGGGCCCCAGTGGATAACTGGGCCACACGTAAACAGGAAGTTCCGGGTCCGCTGATTTCACCAGGTCGAACAACGGATCAAGCCAGGTGGCAGCATTGTGTGGGTTCTCTTCGGAAAAATGGACTGAATCAACTAAAGCCAGGTCTGTACGCTCAAGCCACCGCTGGAGTTTTTCGTGTGCTGTTTGTGGGTCTCCCCGCCACCGGCTGCCATCCTCAAGTTGGACCACGTTGATCAGCCCCAGTTCACGCCCTACGCGTAACCGGTTGTTACAATCGTCATCAACCCGAGTCCGAAAAGTATTGAGCAACCCGTAGGCTCCGTCGCTCCCTCCGGCAACAATCCCACCTGATCGGGAAAAACTTGCCTGGCGACGCACCGTGGGTTCCGGGAGTGCCTCAAAGACAAAGTTGCGGTACCAGACTTCACTGCTGTGATCGGTCAGCATGATCCGCCCCTTGGAATTGCGGCCAAAACCAACCGTGTCTGCAAATTTGCTCCGCGAGAGATGGCGGTACCATTGCTCGTCGCCGACAGTCGCCGAGACGATTAACTTGCCATTGAGCCAGTGTTGGATTGAGTCCCCGCAAACCTCAATCTGGCTGGAATTAAACTCGCCGGGAGGATGAAGCTGTTTCACATCAGACGGGCGATACAAATCGTACAGGGCACCTGTCAATTTGCGGGGCGGCAAGCGTGCCAGGTAATGGTCGTCGCAAATCTGGTACTCACAGCCAAGCCATTTTCCCGAAAAGTTGCGCACCCGATACTTCACTCCGCTGTTCCCGCCAGTTGGAATCTTCCACTGAAAGCGAAGTCGAAAATTGCCAAACTCTTCGGCGGTCACGATGAAACCAGCCCGCGGATTGGTCTTTTCCAGGTGGATCGCGCCGTTGACCACCTCCCAGCCACGAGTGACCGGCCGGCCATCCGCGGTCCGCCACCCGTCGAGTGTCTCGCCATCAAAAGCCAGCGGGGTTGCCCCAGGCGTGTCACCAGGGCCCGCGAGAAGCCCTCCCAAGATCACCACCGCACCGAGGAATCTGAACGTGAACAAAGAAGTCTCCCGTGGCAGTTTTCAGATTATCCGTTATTCGAACCGCAACCCAACCGACATCCTGCACCACCATGCCTGGTCGCACGACTTTGAATTCCTTGGACCTGAGAATTCCTTGGACCTGAGAATTCCTTGGACCTGCCCCCCTTTATCATAGCGGTGCTTCATGTTGGCGGCCACGAAGGCGCAGGGTCGATAGTTCCATGCAAAACGCACCCTGGCTCAGTTCGACCGCAAGGCGTTTATCAGGGCAAGCAGGAAATCGCGATTGTCGGCCTGAAGATACCGCATGGCCCCGCCCATACGACTAAAGCTCTTGTTATAGCGGAGGTAATAGGCTGGGTTTTGCTCGGGTGGTTCTCCCCGGGACCAATCCCAATCCGATTTGGCGAGGTCATTCACGAGAATGTAGTGACCGTCGATGTGCTCTCCCTTGGCGATGGCAAGATTCTGGGCCATCGAGAGCGACTTTTCAAAGATCATCGGGCTCATGACGGCAGACCCGATTGAAAGATAAACTCCACCCTCGAGTCGGCTGACTCCTTCGGCAAACGTGAGGAAGTCGCGCTGTGCCGCACGACCTAATGCAGCACAGTGATTCATCGGATGGTTGTAGATAATGTCGTGTCCGATCATCGGATGCCCGGTCATCGGAATCCCCAATCGAAACGCCCCCGCCTGAATGCTAAAAGCCTTCCAGGGATGGGGAATTTTCCTGTCGCCTGGCGGTAATGAGAATCGCTGCACAACAGCGAGCAGATCCGCAGCTGCCGCCGCTGTTTCAGGAGTCTCGCCGAGCGACTCCTGGACAACAGCGTGCAATTCGTCGGGTGAGGGGATCTGTAATTGCTGCTGCTCGATCATCGACCCGACCGACTCGCCATAGCCTTTGCCTTCGTAGGCCCCGAGGTTCAGTGCCAGATTGATATAAAAACCGGTCTCTTCCCAATTGCCAAAGTGGCCCTGCTCGACCATCGGACCCACATGTTCACAACTCTTCCCTTGAAAGGCAAACTCCCAGTCATGAATGATACCTGCTCCGTTCGTGGCCAGGTGTGTTATCCATCCCTCTTCAGCCAGTGCCAGGAAGACCGGCGCCAAACCATTTTTGATGGCATGGGCACCAAAGGCGATCATGACGGGCCGGTCGTTACATCGTGCCGCACGAATGCGGTCAGCACACTCGGCAATGATTTCCTCAGACGCCGCAGAGAGCGGGCCAGGAGACTGATCTGCCGCAACGTGGTCTTGGTCGATGAATTTCTTGTTTTCACGCTCCGCAAGTGGCTGCATGCGGACGCCAAAACGATCGAACTGGGCAAAGGGCATGGTGACCAGGCGGTGTTCGTTGACATTGCGGGTGGCCAAAATGTGCCACAACCGTATTGTGCTAATTTCCCACAAACCAGGTCGGCCGGAAACACCAGTCCTTCGGGAACGGGCAATCGGTGGTTTGCACTTTGCAGCATGCAGTTTTTCCGCAGGCCATCAACCGGCGTAAAAACAACCCGCTGAAATCAGTTGGGATGCACGAAAAGTTCCTGTAACGATCCGCGTGCTACACTCCCAAAGCCTCTTCCATCTGTTTTCGCACTTCGATCAGTCGCTGCAGCCCGCCGCCGGCAACTTCAGCCGTAGCCCAGCCGGCAAAACCGATGTCCGCAAGTGCCTTGCGGACATGCCCCCAGGGCAAATCCCCGCTGCCGATATCGGTAAACTTGTCATCAGCGCGACTAAAACCTTTCACATCCAGCTTGATACATTGCCGGCCAAGTTCTCGAATCCACGTTCCCGGCTGTCCGTACTTCCAGTGATTGCCAATGTCGTAGTACCAGCCAACCCACGGGCTCTCGAAACCATTGACGAACTGAACAAAGCGTTGGACAGATTGCTCGGGAGGAGCATCGTGGTCGTAGAACATTTGGTTCCACACGTTTTCGAACAGAATTGGCTGCCCAAGCGACGCGGCCAGGGGGAGGAGCTTTTCAAGCTCAACCCGGCAACGTTCGGCAATGACTTCCGGAGATCCATCTTTCCCGTGCCCCAAAACAATGAGGACACCACTTCCCCCTGCGGCATGGGCCACCCGGATGCAGTGTTCAATATTGGTAACCCCTTTTTTCCGCTCGGCCGGGTCGGCGCTCGTCAAGCGGTACCGCCAGTGGTCATGATTAATGGCATTGTGGACAAATACGCCCGACTGCATCACCGCATCTCTGACTTCTGCCGGTGAAAAGTTCCCGGCTTCATCGAAATCGACACCGTCGAACCCTGCCTCGCCGGCCAGGCTGAGCCGCTCGGTCGCCGACAACGAGCGACCGTCTATCTCGTTGGTAATCATGCTCAGCTTGCAGGAAATCAAAATCCGGCGCCCTTCCGGCGGAACTACCGTGACGGTGGCCGCCGGAGCGGTTGACTCGGCAGTCGCTGGTCCAACGACCGCCGTGCCAACGACCAGTGGAGCTGCGACGCCCAAACCAAGAATACCCCGACGCGAAAATGACTTCTCTTGAAATTCCATCGTTACCTCCGACTGCGTGTAACCAACTCACCTGACACAGGCTAACGTACCGCGCAGGGAATTGGATTACCACCAAGGACCAACTAGGTGTAGAATGCCCCCCTGGCCACAGCCACCTGTCCGTGCTCATGCTCCCAGTTGTTTTTCCCCATCCGCCTTGAAATGACAATATCCCCCTGGAACCTGCTCGAGGCCAATCAAGCGATGGTCCGAGCGCAATCCTACGAAGTTGCCGTACTACCGCTCGGTGCGACCGAACCGCACAACCTTCATTTGCCGTACGGAGCCGACATTTTCGAGGCAAATCTGTTTGGCGAACGGATTTGCGGGGCTGCCTGGGATCGCGGGGCAAAAGTCGTCCTGCTACCGACCATTCCGTACGGTACCGAGACCAATCTCCGCGAATTCCCCTTGGCGATGAATCTGAACCCTTCGACCCTCAATGCGGTCGTCACCGACCTGGTTGAATCGCTCGCAAAAAACGGGATTCGCAAGATATTGCTCCTCAACAGCCATGGTGGGAACGAAATGAAGCCACTTTTGCGGGAACTCTACGGCGCCGTCGACGCCTCGGTATTCCTCTGCAACTGGTACCAAACTTGCCGAGACTTTTACGACGAGATTTTCTCCCATCCCGAAGACCACGCAGGTGAAATGGAAACCTCGCTCCTGCTGGCTTATCGTCCCGAACTGGTTGCCCGAAACACCGACGGTGGTTTTGCCGCCGACGAGGGGATCATGCGGCCAACCAGGTTTACCGCTGTCAACCAGGGTTGGGTTACGATCACTCGGCCATTCCACCTGCTTACCACTAACTGTGGTGCAGGCAACCCACACGAAGCGACCGCCGAAAAAGGAGAACAACTGATTGAACGATTGGTGGAACGCCTGGCAACCTTTGTCGTCGAACTATCCGCGGCGTCACGTGACGAACGATTCCCGTTTTAGCGTTCGGGTTGTAGCAACCTCTTCATGACTCGATGACAAAGCGGAAATGATCTAGCAATCTGGCGACAAACAACACCAGACAAGCCTCAACGAAATAGTAGCAGGACAGAAAATCACGTCAATCACGCACTACCGTCGAATGGTCGGCAAGGAATCCCAACAAGCCAGGGACCTCGGCGCAGAATTTCCGCCACGCGGGCACGGCAGGCCCCTGCATTGGTACGACGGGGATGTCGCGCGGTTTTCTGGTCGAGCAAAGCACGCCTCTCAGCGGACCTTGTTCAACATCATCACGATCGTTGAGAACGGGCTTCTTTTATGAGCCGCCCTGCTTCTTTGAGTGGCCCTGTACTACGACTGATTCTGCTCATCGCGTGTGCACATGCGTTAGTACACGTTTACGAGTTGTCACTTCCAAGTGTCGAACAAAACATCGCCAGCGAGTTCTCTGAAAATGACCCCATTGCCGGCAAACAGCTCACTGGCATGATATCGACTTGCTGGCGGTTCATGTGGGGATTCGGCGCCCTGGTAGCCGGCTGGTTTGTGGACCGGCATGGTGGACGCTTGATGCTGGGCATCTACTTGTTGGGGTGCGGAATGCTTTGCGCCTCAGTGCTGGGGCTCTACTCCATCACCAACATCACGATCCTCATGTTGTTGATGGGCAGCTTTGCCAGCATCTACCACCCGGCAGGGTTGGCGCTCATTTCACACGAAACCGACAGTAGTACTTTACCGCGGGCATTGGGCCTGCACGGTGTCCTGGGCTCGCTGGGCATCGGGGGCACACCTCTGGCCGTCGCACTGGTATCGCAATTCTCCGGTAATTGGCGAACCTGGTTTGCGATCGTCGCTGTGCCCAGTTTTTTGCTGGCCGCAATCTTTTTTTGGCAAGCCAGAAACCACGCGAAAAACAAGACCCAACACTCGCCGGTCAGCGATTACGACGATGGCTCCCAAGCCGCCTGGCGAGAATTTTGGATGCTTGTATTGGTTGTCATCCTGCAAGGCTTCATTTATTCAGCCATCATGAGTTTCTTGCCACGCTACTTGAGCACGACGTTCCAGCCTGAGGCCAATACCGTAGTGGCATCGACTCCGGCGAACGATACCGCCACACAGATAACTACCGGCAACCTGCTCGCCTCGATCGTACTTCTAACCGGGTGTCTGGGGCAGTATTTGGCTGGCCGGTTCGCTCGACCCGAAAAACTGGAACAGCAGCTGACACTCATCCTGTTCGGAAATGCCCCGTTTTTATTTTGTATGGCCCTGGCCGAATCATGGTTTCGCCCCGTCGCCGCCGGGCTGTTCGCGTTGGTTCATTTTATGCAGCAACCTGTCGCCAACAGCCTGGTTGCCAAATACACCCCCCCGGAACGGCGAAGTTTGTGTTACGGAATCAGCTTTGGTTTGTCCTTAGGCCTGGGAAGTTTTGGCGCCTGGTTCGCGGGCTACTCACTCGATGATCGAATGACCTATGGTACACTGACATTGATCGCCATCCTGGCAGGCATCGGCGGACTGGCGTTGACTCGCCTCTCCCACCTGCCGAACAACAACGGCTGAAATCACAACACCCGCCCGCGGCCACTTCATGAACATTACCTGGTATGGACACGCCGCGTTTGGCATCACCGGGTCCAATGTCGATGGAAAACCGGTCCGCATTATTCTTGACCCGTACAACTACCCGGAATGCGGCGGCTATCTTCCAATTGACGAAGAAGCCGACATCGTCTCGATAAGCCACGAAAATCGGCGCTACCACTCCGATACGTCGGCCATTCTGGGCGACTTCCAGTTGTTCAACGGACTCGATTACGCTGGCTCAACGCGAACCGGCTGTGGCGTTGAATTTTCAGCCCACAAGGTGTACGAATCACCCGCTGGCGACGGCCCCAATACCCTGGTCAAGTTCCAACTGGAAGAAATGACCGTTGCCCATTTAGGCGACTTGGGGCATCCGCTCGATCGGGTCGGGTGCCAGTTCCTGGAGGGTTGCGACATCCTGCTAGCCCTGGCAGGGGGGCCGCCCACGATCGCCTTGCCTGACCTGCGGGAGTTAATCAAGTCGGTTCGCCCTCATCTTGTCATTCCGATGCACTACAAAACTCCTAAAGTGAATCTTAACCTGCTCTCACTCGAAGCCTTTTTAGTGGCTTTTGCCGGTTTTCCGGTTGAGAAAATCGGGGCCAGCAGCCTGGCCGTAACGCGGGCCACCTTGCCAAAGCCGGTCACACTTTGCACACTGCAGCACGCACGTTAAAATTATGTCGACAAACGGCCAGATTCTTATCCGTGGGAGACAAATTGCGGTAAGTATTGCACTAGCGTAGTTGGTAAGATGAGTAGTACCGGGGCAGCTTTGCCGCAAACGGTCCATGGTACAATCCTGTTCCTCCGGGACAAATTATCCCAAATTGGTGCGCTGATGGACGAACGAGGTTCGGTCACGCAGTGGATTGCCGACCTGGAAGCCGGCAATACCGACGTTGCCCAACAGGAAATCTGGAACCGATATTTTCGTCGGCTGGTCGGGCTTGCCCGCACCAAGCTGGGTGATTCGCCACGTCGTGCCATCGACGAAGAAGATGTTGCCGTGAGTGCCCTCAACAGCTTCTTTACCGGCGTTGGTG
>Ga0310121_10000166_pt1 | contig 68712 bp, 58 predicted proteins | sample CB27_Tmax_986_MG_FD_203504 | JGI IMG/M metagenome (GOLD analysis project Ga0310121, IMG submission 203504) | Marine microbial communities from Western Arctic Ocean, Canada - CB27_Tmax_986 | ecosystem: Environmental > Aquatic > Marine > Oceanic | place: Canada: Western Arctic Ocean | collected... | reverse complement strand
TGCCGTAAGGAAATCCAGCGTCCAGGATCCGCGTCTCAGCCAAATCGAATAATTCTGGATTGGGGATGCCATGTGGAAACCCGTCCAGGATCCGCGTCTCGGCTAAATCGAATAATTCCGGATTGGGGATACCATGTGGAAACCCGTCCAGGATCCGCGTCTCGGCTAAATCGAATAATTCCGGATTGGGGATACCATGTGGAAACCCGTCCAGGATCCGCGTCTCGGCTAAATCGAATAATTCCGGATTGGGGATACCATATGGAAATCCGTCCAGGATCCGCGCCTCAGCCAAATCGAATAGATCCGGATTGGGAATGCCATTAGGAAAACCAGCGTCTAGTATCTGTGCCTCAGCTAAACCGTTTACGGCGTCGCTAGGCTGAAATTCCTCATGAACGAGCACCTTGTCGAAAATCCACCCTGGAACCCCATTGGGAAATCCTGATTCAATAACCGGCACATCGTCTGACAGTATCTTATCTACGAGTCGAGCGGCGACATTGGGGTCAATGCGTTTTCCCCCGAAGGTTCCGAGCGTGAGGTCACCATCTCCTAACGATTTCACAAATCGTCCGACGTTCTCAGCTACGACGCCGTTGGGATTGTAGGGAATACCATTAGGAAAGCCTTGGCGAATGGCGTTCGGCACATCGTCTGACAGCAGCGAATCTGCGAGTTGAGCCGCCGAATCTTTACTGATACGGTTGTCTCCGGCGAATTTCTCGACACCGTTTCTCACGCTAGCGCATTCCGCGGGCACGTCGTCTCCCGACGCAGCGTTATCAAATGCAGCCAGCTCTCCTCCATTCATTCCAGTAAGCAGTTGACGCTGCTCTAATTGTTCACATCGAAAGAATTGACTTTTCTGTCGGCATTTCATGATCGTCTCCCGTGACAAGGTTTGTGTCCCCCTTTTACCCGCCAATGATGCCGGAAGCCCGCCAGAAAATTTTCAGCCTCTTTTATCAGCAAGAAGGGCTAGGGGGGACCGCTACGATTGGACCCCGTTACGATGGAGCCAATCTGCGAAGCACTCGCCAGTCAGATCTATTGACCACCGCCCGCGACGCGCCAACAGACAGCAAGAACCGCGATCGAATGTGCAACTGATTGTCTGTATGGACAACACGTCGTTTGCAGTCGCCGTCTGAAATCGCGGCCAAATCCGGAAATTGACGGTAGTGGCGGCCTAGGTGGGGCAGTCCGAGTCTATATACCGTCAAGAGTGTTAATTTCGAACTTGATTTGGCTACAATCAAGACAACTCGTCTTCCTGATGTAGGATCGTAGACGCTTTCGGATCAAGAGGCACTTGAATGAGTAGTCCGAGAATCTTTTTGCGGCGAGTGCTAAGGGCATTTCTGCTTGCAGCCTTGGCCGTTTCTCTTACCGTGCTGCCCTCCGTCCAAGCTCAGGTTTTCGAGGTCGCGTCGCCTGCCGCACAAAAAGCCGAAGGCGAAAAGCCGGCTGGTGAGACGAAGCCTGGTGAAAAAACGTCCGATGAAAAAAAGCCTGGCGAGAAGAAAGATGGTGAGCAGAAACCGGACGAAGAGAAGAAGGCAGACAAGCCAACTTCCGTCAAACGGCCCACCGAACCAAAACAGAAGCCCGACCCCAAAGAACTGACGATTACGCCCGGGGAAGATGGACGCATGGCGTTTAGCTTTCGAGGGCAGCCTTGGCCGCAGGTTTTGCAGTGGCTTGCCGATGCGTCGAATTTCAGTCTCGATTGGCAAGAACTTCCCGCCGACTATCTCAACCTAGTGACGGAAAAGCGGTATTCGCTGGCCGAGGCAAGAAATCTATTTAATCGTCTTCTGCTCGATCGCGGCTACACGATGGTCCTACAAGGCCAGTGTCCTTTCGGTTTTCAAAATCGACAAGCTAGAGCCAAGTCTGCTGCCACGAATCGACGATGAATCGGTATTACTTGATCTACCGTCGCATGACTTCGTCAAGATAACCTTCAAGTTGCCTGATGAACTGAAGGCGGATCAAGCCGCGAAAGATATTAAGCCCTTGCTAAGCCCGCACGCGAAGGCCCAGCCCCTGCTGTCGACAAATCGGTTGTTGGTCATCGGAGCAGTTTCCAATTTACGAGGTGTCAGCCAATTGATTAACGCGGAGCATGCCGCCGCTCAGGGACACATCGTTCCTCGCGAATTCATCATCAATCATGCACGCGCGGACAACGTGGCAGACCAGGTCATGGTTTTGTTGGGATTGGATCCGGCTACGCGAAGGACTCCGCAGGAACTTCAGCTCGAACAGAGCCGCTTGCAGTTGTTCACACAGATGCAGCAAAAAGGAAAAGACGTCACCAAGTTTCTGCGGAAAGATGGTCCACCGATTTTCTTGACCGTGAACAATCGTCGCAACAGCATCTTGGTCAACGCACCACCGGCAGAGATGCGAGTCATCGAGCGCGCGATCGCCAGTATCGACAAAGGCGATGACAGCTCGCCGACGACTCTGGGAATGAACCGTCCCGCGATTGGTGGCGCGCCGAGCATGCAGAAATACACGCTTGTTACGCTCAGCCCGAAGTCGGTGGTTACGGCCCTCGAACAGATTGGTGATTTAGAACCACGTACGCAGTTAAACGTCGATACCAGAGCAAGACCATTTTCGCGTATGCGACTCCGTCCGATCATCAAAAGATCCAGTCGATGATTGACGGACTCGATGGAACTGATCGGCAGTTCGAAGTCATCTGGCTGCGGCATCTGCCTGCGGATCGCATGGCGGCCACAATTCATGCATTGATGGTCGGTAAGGAAGAGGAAGAATCGACAGGAAGTCGGTATTCCTATTACTCCTATCGATATCGAAATCAGCAAGAGGAAGAAAAGCCGAACAAGGGTTTTAGAATCGATGCAGACATCGAACGCAATCGTTTGCTGCTTTGGGCAAGCTCCACCTGTCAGGATCACCGTCAGCGAAGACGGCCGGATCATGATTAGTTCGAAAGATACTCAAGCGCTGGATAAGATCGAACGGCTACTTACTCAGGTGGCACCACCTGCAAAGGATTTTGAGGTCTTCTACCTCAAGCACGCCTTCGCCAGTACTGTCGTGGCGAACCTAAACGAGTTCTTTGCCGAGGAAGCGGAGTTCAATTCCGAGGACAACTGGTGGCGAGCTTGGATGGGCTTGAGCTTCGAGGAGAGCTCCTCTGGCACTGGCTTGTCACAAAGTTCACAACCACGAAACTCATCGTGGATGGCATTCCTGACCGCCCGTTTGTCGTGGGCAGCGGCTGGCGCACGGGGCTCATCTGTGCCGTTTAGTTTTGAACGGTGGGATTGACCGGTAACCTGCGCAACCGCACGAACTGATGTGGACCCAGCAGGGTCCGTCAACACTGATTTTGACAGATCGCGAATTGGAAGAAGGCTAGCGGATGACTTTGATCTCCACTTTTCGGTATTCAATGTAGTGACCGGTGCTGGAGTGTGAATCCTGTAAACCGATATACCCCATCAGCGGCTTGTTCCTAGTTTTTTCGTTTGTTGACTGATCTGCATCCACGCACCTGACCCCATCAGCCGTGACTGTAATTCGCGACCCCTGACAGTGAATTTCAAAAGTGTGCCACTTGTCGTGTGTTTCATCGGGACGTGGATTCACAGAAAAACAGCCGTAAAGCGAACCAGTGCAATGCGCGTCGTCGCGTGGAGCATTGGAGATCTGCACTTCGTATCCCGTTACCCATGGCTGTCCGTCTTTCGCGGATCGAATAAAGACGCCACTGTTTCCCCCTTCGGAAACCCTCCACTCGACTCGAAATACAAAATCCTTGTACGTCCTGTCACTCCGCAGCCAGTTACCACCCTGTTCACCTTCGGACCGAATAACGCCGTCTTTCACCGTCCAGCCCTGATCTTTGCCCATCACCATCCAGCCACTCAGATTCCTGCCGTTAAACAGCGAAACAAATTCTCCCTTTTCCCCGGAATTGTCCGCAGCGCCTGCGGTCGAGACCCACGACACCAGCACGGCAGCCCACAGGAGCAACTGGAATTGACGCATCATTTTTCTTCTCCGGAAGATGAAACGGAAAGCAGGAAGACGCAGCCTTGTCGGCAACGCGGAATGGACTTTCTAAACTGATCGTATCGCTCAACCGCAATTCTAGCCTGGACAAAGATCCGGATTCCACTCTCCGGGGATACAGCAGCCGAGCCGCAGCGCGAGCAGCGATCAGACTCACGCGGTTGCTCGATCCTGAAAATCACTTCACCTTGCCTATACTGCGCACTTGCGTACTTGTACCACCGAATACCAAAACCATGGTACAGTAAGCTCGTAGACATGCTGGAATTCTCCTCCTGAAGTGTTTGTAGCAATCCACTTCGTAAAGAAACCAGGATGTCTTCTATTTGACCATCCCGTATTGCATTTCTACCTCAGGTACGCACAACTCGGATGAACCGTTTAAGAGACTCTGCTGTCCTCCGCATCGGCAGCACCTCACTTGTGAGCAATCTGCCTCAGGCGAAATTATGCGGTTCCTTCCGCTACACTGAAGTGCGTTTCGGTCGCAACGACCGTTGAACTGTCCTGCGTCACCGGCGCGTTGTGTGCCATATTCTGCAGAGCCCAGACGCCCTCCAAAGTTCCGTTGGCTGTCGCTGTAGTAATCTCACAGCGCAAGTACCGCTCGCGCGGCTTTGCCACTGGCGATGGCGACGTTGTCATCGCGAATGACGATCCGTAAGTCCTCTTCGCCAAAGTCCCCGGTATCGAAGCCTACGTTGCTGGCGGGTAGTTTTTGCCTGGACCGATGAAGACGTGTCGGTCCACCCGGTCGATTCTCTGTGCGATGGGAAGCTCCACGCTGTTGGCCTGGTTGAGGAATTCCTGAAATTCTCGGGCGGCGTATGTCTCGCCGGCAGAGGCATCGTCAGCAACGACGATGTCCCACCCCTTCAATTTCGCCAAGTCCACGCCTTGAGGAGTCCTCGCGCTTGCCGGTTCGGACTGGCCGATGGTTGGAAGCACGAGAACCGCAACGCTGAGCGCGACAATGTCGTTCATCTTCGTTCGATCGCTCCGGCATCCCTTGACTCCACCACCGTCAGGTGGACGACCGCAAATCGGTGCTTCCGCTATTAACTGTTAGCGTTTACACCGGTGTGAGGCCAGTCGGTGCTGAGCCGAATACCATCAATGCATCGGAAGAAGGCATCGGAAGAAGGCATCGACACAATCCGAATCCCATCAGCCTGAAGTACTGGTGTTGGTCCACGGACCTCAGGACCGATCAGCGATTAGTCGAACATCGGCGTCGTCCGATGTCGTTCGATGCTTACGCCTCCAGCGGGAGTGAAGTCGTCGGCAGCAGAATCCAAACGCAGCAAGTCCGATCTGCCCTGCAGTGGCCGGCTCAGGGACGCTGGAATTAGCGAGAAAAACGCCATTACTTGGGGAGTACATATTGATCTCATAAAGCCCTGATGGCAGCAGACTAAAGGTACTAGGGGAATTACCGAATGCGAAAGTACCATTTTGGGCTGTCCCGTGAATTCTAACGACATCACCGTTAGAGACGTTCAGCCCCCAAAAAAAATAAAAAAAGACCCCTGCTATCGCTATTAAAGTCGCCGGATGGGGATTGAAATCACTATCAGTAATCGCCAGTTCTGACTGAATCCGTGGTGCACCCCAGGTCGGATTGTCGCGCGACATGCGGCGAATCAAGTCTCGGACTTCTTCCTCGATTCGTGGCCGTCCCGAACGACCGGCTCTGGACTTCCACCTCCAATACAAGCGAAACCCCTGTCGGTGCCAACGGATCACGGTTTCTGGCTTGACGATGACAAGGGCCGACTTCCATTGCGGCCATAAACGCATCAGCCAGGTCCAGAACACACGGTCTCGGCGACGTAGCTTCGGCCGTTTGATGGATCGGTTGCATACAGCCAGCTGCTGGCGCAAAGCTAGATTCTCGAGCGCCAAGCGATACTTTGGCACGACCAACACCCACAGAAACCACGCGATCGTCTTCCAGATACCCCTGAGGGACTCCCCACGAACCCATCAAATCGGATATTTCAGCTGCTACGACGGTACCGCTGCAAATGACGTAAATCCTTGCCAGGCAACGAGGACGGAGTTTTTGCTACGGACAGAGAGAGAAACACTATTTTTATCGGTATTGTTGACTAGGGCACTGTGTTCGGCACAAAACTTGCCCAACCGAATAGGGCTGCGGATCCTGACAACAGACCAAAACAAAACACTTTTACATTTTGCATTTAGAACTTAGAACTTAGCACTATTCCAAACGGCGTAGTTCTAAGTGCTAAGTGCAAAATGTAAATTTGCAGGAGTTTTCACGGTAATTGACGCCTTAACGGTGGTGCGTAAGCCGCAGCATAAATCGTGCCGAACAGTATTGCCCCTGGCCCGTTCGTCACTCACTCGGGCCAGGGGCCCCAAGCTACAAATACGACGATTCTCCATTCGCAAAATCCTTCACAACGTTGCCGGTGCGGGGTTGCCGGTGAGGGGTTGCCGGTGAGGGGTTGCCGGTGAGGGGTTGCCGGTGAGGGGTTGCCGGTGAGGGGTTGCCGGTGAGGGGTTGCCGGTGAGGGCGGTATAACGAAGGAGACGATCATGACCCGACTTCTGACTCGCCGAGGGATACTGCAAGGCACAGGGTCTTGGCGGGTTTGTTGGCACTGTGGTAGCTTCCAACCTTATTCACCCGCGAGCAACCCCGACGTACGTCGGGACAGGGCTCACGAGGTAGAACGTATTTCCGCGAATTGTCGAATCAGTTTTACAACCTTGGCGCCGAGCCGAAAGATGAATGTAACACGGCAAGAATCCATATCCCCTAATCCCCAGTCAAAACATGGACTTCACAACTAACTTCACCACTGGCGACTGGATCATCGTTGCCGTTTACCTGTCGGCGACCGTGGCCATCGGGATCTATGCGAACCGCTACATCACCGACATGGCCGACTACATTGTCGCTGGCCGGTCGCTGAAATCGTTCGCCTCGATCGCGACGATGCTGGGATCTGAGATCGGCTTGGTCACCGTGATGTATGCCGCTCAAAAGGGGTTCACCGCCGGGTTGGCGGCGCTTCACATCGGTTTAATTGCCGGCATCGGTTGTCTGATTGTGGGCCTGACCGGATTTATCGTCGTACCTTTGCGAGAAACCGGTGTGATGACGATTCCGGAGTATTACGCCAAACGTTTCAGTCCTGGTGTGCGGATTCTGGGCGGGCTGATGCTCTCCATCGCTGGCATATTGAACATGGGTGTTTTCCTCAAGGCAGGTGGCATTTTTTTGACCGCGTTGACCGGCTTGGATGATCCGGCTGCGGTGAATATTGTCATGGCCGTGTTGCTCTCGCTAGTGCTCATCTACACGATTCTCGGCGGCATGGTCTCGGTCGTCATCACCGACTACATCCAATTCGTCGTCTTGTCGTTTGGCATGCTGTTGTGCTGTTGGTACGCATTCCAATCGGTCAGCTGGGAGGGCATCGTATCTGCAGTGGAGGCAGCGCACGGCAACCCCGGTCTTGACCCGCTCGATGGCGGTGGAATGGGACTGAGTTACGTGATTTGGATGGCTTTCACGTTTGGACTGGTCTCATGCGCGGTTTGGCCCACGGCCGTGATGCGAGTGTGCTCGGCGGAAAACACGCAAGTGGTCAAGCGGTTATACACTTGGTCTTCCATCGGCTTTATGACTCGGTTCATCATTCCGCAATTTCTGGCACTGTGTGCCTTGGCGTATTTCGCTGGGTCTGAAGAAGGTCGTGCGATGTTTTTTACTGCGGATGGTAGTGTGTCGTCGGACACCAGCACGACGCTGTCCGCTTTACCTGTTTTTCTCGGCCAAATCCTCCCAGCCGGTGTGATTGGAGTGATCGCCGCGGGTATGTTGGCCGCCTTCATGTCAACCCATGACAGTTATCTACTCTGTTGGGCAGCGGTGCTGGTCGAGGATGTGATCAATCCGCTTTCAGGGGGCGATCTGTCCACACGCACACGATTGGTGCTGGCCCGGACTCTCATCTTTTTGATCGGCATATTTTTGTATGTCTGGAGCGTTTGGTATCCAATGGGACAAGACATGTTGGACTATTTGGCGGTGAGCGGAGCGATCTATTTCATTGGCGCGTTTGCCGTTTTGGCCTGCGGTTTGTATTGGAAACGGGCCAGTTCCGTGGGAGCCTACCTGGCGTTGCTGACAGGCTTGTTGGCAATCATTGGATTGACACCCGTCAAAAACGCACTCGGCTTGTCGAGCGAGAAGCTCGGTTTTCACTTAACGGAAGCCCACGTGGGGTTGAGCAGCGCGGGCCTGGCGATTGTGGCCATGGTCGTGGGATCCCTGCTCTTTCCAGGATCTCAGGCAGACACGCAGAAAGGTTAAACAACCAATGAACGTATGGGGCATGTTTTGGGGGGCTACCATCATCGTGACGTTGACGGCGTTCGCAATCTTGTCGATCGTGGTCACGATTGGAGGGTGGAGTGACCTGAAGACGCTGCTTGCTCGTCGTCCAGAGCCCTCGGACGACGTTGATAAATCCAAACATGATTAACGAGCAGCACCTAGTCGGACATTTGAGTTTCAGTTGAAAGGGAACACGACGGTGCGATTGGAGAACAAAATTGCACTGGTAACGGGTGCCTCAGGTGGATTGGGCGCTGGTATTTGTCAGGCTTTCGCGGGAGAGGGCGCAGATGTTGTCGTCGCCTACCACTCCAATCGCGATACGGCGGAGCAGACTGCGGCGGAGGTCGAGCAACTGGGCCGGAAAGCGTTGATCGTCAAGGCCGATACAAGCAGCGAATCCGATGTCAAAGCCATGGTCCAAAAGTCGGTTGAAACTTTTGGCCACTTGGACATTGTCGTCGCCAATGCCGGGTTGGGGATGTTCAAGCATCTGATGGAAACCACGGTCGAGGATTTCGAGAAACTGGTTCGAGTCAATTTGATCGGCACTTACTTGACCGTGCGGCACGGTGCGGAACCGATGCTGGCTCGCAAGTCGGGAAAGATTATTACGATGTCGTCTGTGCATGGGATCGGAGCGACCCATTGGGGCTCGCTTTATGAAGCGACCAAAGCCGGCATTGCCAACTTCACGCGCGGCGCCGCTTTTGACTTGGCCAACTACAACATCCAAGTCAACTCGATTGCGCCAGGGGCTGTGCCAGTCCCCAACGATTCACCGCCCGAAAAAGGCTCGCCGCTCTATGAAGCTTGGATACAGTACACGCCCCTTGGGCGTTTTGGAAAACCAGAGGACATAGCCGCCGGTGCGGTGTACCTGGCCAGCCGCGATAGCGATTGGGTCACGGGCCAGGTTCTCAGCATCGACGGCGGCATCACGGCCGGCCCCCTAATTCCGTCCTTCGAACACTACGGCCCCAATCCAAAAATGTAGGGGCCGACCTAAACGTCAATTCCCGTTTCTACCTATTTCGCCAAAAGGGGAGCCTTCTCTTTTTGGAAAACTGGGAGGTTTTCAATCGATGTCATCGCAGACCGACCGAATCGACGCACATGTTCATGTATGGACACCCGACGTGGATCAATATCCGCTGGGCGAGGGGTATGCGCCCGGGGATATGAAGCCCGCCAGCTTTACTCCCGAACAGTTAATGGAACATGCCCATCCCTGCGGGGTCGAGCGTATTGTGCTGATCCAAATGAGCTTTTATGGAGCGAACGATTACATGTTGGATGTGATCGAAAGCCGCCCTGAAACGTTTATTGGTGTGGCCGTGATTGACGATCAAGCCGATCGCCCGCAAGACGAAATGCGTGAACTCCAGTCACGTGGTGTTTCTGGCTTTCGGTTAGTGACGCCCAAGCGCGACGTGGAGAGCTGGTTTGCTAGTCCGGGGATTCAAGCCATGTGGAAGTGCGGCGCGGAAGCGGGGCAGTCGATGTGCCTGCTGTGCGCGCCGGGTGATCTTCCGGCGATCGAACGAATGTGTCGTCAGTTTCCGGATACGTCAGTGGTTATCGACCATCTGGCTCGCATCGGGCGCGACGGTGAGGTGCGAAACAGCGAGGTTGACCAACTCTGCCGATTGGGCGAACAGCGACAGGTTCACGTCAAGGTTTCTGCTTTTTACACGTTGGGCAAGAAACAGCCGCCGTACGATGATTTAGCGCCGATGATTCGGCGACTCCGTGATGCTTACGGCGCGGAGCGACTGATGTGGGCCTCCGATTGTCCCTTTCAGGTGTATCCTGGGCATACCTACAAAGACTCGGTGAACCTGGTTGCCGAGCGGCTCGATTTTCTGTCGATAGAAGAAAAGGAGTGGATCCTCGGAAAAACGGCGGAGCGAGTTTTCTTTTCGATTTAGCCAATCCATTTCGCGGAGCGCTCGTCACTAATCTATCGCCTTCCCAAGGGCCGGTCGACATCCACAACGACACCCACGGAGTCATTTTCGTCCACACGGCAGAACGTTTTGAGCGTAAGAACGATTCCGTCGTACTCGGCGCAGATATCGACACTTTTCTCGCCAAGCACATCCGTGACGGTTCCGATGGGTTGTCCCTGCTTGATCTTTTGCCCCAAACGCACGGCAGGCTCAAAGAAACCAGCCAGCGGCGTTGGATTTTGGATTTGCATGTACCCAGCGTTGTCCCGTTCGTCTTCGACGATATGTTGAATTCTCATGGTTTCTGGGGCGCGATGGATCATTTCGAGATAACCCAGGACATTGAGGCAGCCTTCGGCATAGGCTTCGATTCCGTCGGGATTGAGTGTCGCCGCGCCTTGGTATTCGGTGTAGATCGCAGGTACATTCGCGTCGCGCGCCACGGATAGCGAACGACCGTCCAGGTTTCCCGACGTTCCCCAGATGAACGGTAGGTTGAAGGCTTCGGCCATGCCGCGTTGGTGTTCCAGGACCGACGGATCCTCGTGGAGCGTGTACCCAGTCATTGGGAATACGGACATGGTCGTGCCGCCAGTATGGAGATCGATGTAAAAATCGGCGGCTCGAATCAGTTCCGAAAAGGCATGCGCCGTTCGCTCTGTTACGGAACCGTCCGGGCGCCCTGGACAAACGCGTGCCAGGTCCAGTCCATCTTCGGCCCAACGATGTTGCCGTTCGAAAGCCGCTTCGTTGACGACGGGCACGAGTGTCACTTCGCCGCGCAGTTCGGCTGGTTTAATGAGTGCCATCAGCCGTCTTACCGCGGCCATCGGTTCGAATTCGTCGCCGTGAACCCCGCCGGTGATAAGCAGTTTGGGACCGCTCCCCTCCCCTTTTAGGATACGTGATTTGAGCTGCATGATTTTCTCGGTTTTCGGTTAACGACGTTTTGGTCGGGTTGAAACGGTACCCTGTAGTCATGATAATAGGGCAACTTAATGCAGATGGCTACCATCGGTTGGAGGAAACCAGATGAGCACGATTCGAGTTGGTATTGTCGGACTGGGAACCAATTGCCGCGAGCACCACGTTCCCAAGTTGCGGGCCTGTGCTGATGTGGAGATCACAGGGGTTGTGAATCGACGGCCGGAGTCGACCGCCGCGGCTGCCCAAGAATTCGGCATCCCCAAGACGTACGAACGTTGGGAACAGCTGGTCGCCGACGCTGAGATCGACGCCGTCGTGATCGGTACTTGGCCCTATTTGCATTGCCCGATCACATTGGCGGCACTCTCCGCAGGCAAACACGTCATGACCGAAGCCCGCATGGCCATGAACGCGGCCGAGGCCCGTAAGATGCACGAGGCCAGTCAAGACCATCCGGAGTTGGTCGCTCAGATTGTGCCCAGCCCGATTGGATTCAAAGTCGATCGGGTGGTCAAGGAGATGATTGCGGACGGTTACTTGGGTCAGCTGCGCGAGGTGGCGGTGATTGGTTGCACGGACGGGTTTGCGGACGCTGACGCTCCATTGCACTGGCGACAATCTGCGGAATACAGTGGGCTGAACATGTTGTTTTTGGGCATCGTCCACGAGGCGCTGATGCGCTGGGTTCCCGAACCAGTACGCGTGTTTGCCCAAACGCATGCGTTCACTTCCGATCGTACGGATCCGGCGACGGGTCAAAGTGTAAGAGTCGGCATCCCCGACAGCATTCAGGCGCTTACATTGCTTCCCGAAGGCGCTAGGGCGGTCTACCACATCAGCGGTGCGATTCGGTTCGGCCCAGCCCTCCAGATCCACCTTTATGGCAGCGAGGGGACGATTAAATACCTTTCTGACCCAGCAGACCAATTGCTGGCCGCCAGGAAAGGAGAGCCGCAGTTACAGAAGGTCGACATTCCCCAGGACAAAGCCTACAGCTGGCGGGTCGAGCAGGATTTCATAGCAGCGATACGCGGCGAGACGAAGATTGAATTGACGGATTTCGCCACAGGAGTGCGTTACATGGAATTCACCGAAGCGGTAGCGCGCAGTGCGGAAACAGGTCAGGCGGTGGAGTTGCAGTGTTAAAAACGTAAACCCACCGCACAGCGAACAACCTTTCTCACCCACGAGCGGGCTCGTGGTTTCTGACACTCTTTTGGTAGCTGTAAACCTCATTCACCCACGAGCAAGCTCGTGGGGGTCTTAGCCAAAACTAAACGATGGCGAGATGAAGCGAGCTAGCCATCTAAAAGACGCAAATGGCACGGTTCTTCGCGGTCCTTGAATAGGGCGCATCCTTTCCGGTCCACCGGACCAATTTGCCACGGCGCAACAAAATCGAGGTGAACACCATTCACAGGCAATGCCAACTTTGAAACACCCTAGCCTCCCCCTCCCGGTCATTATCTACCTGCGTCTCTTCAACACGAATTTTCCCTGGTATCGTTTGGACGAGTAGTGGGTAACCAGCGAGTTGCCGGTTGAGGTGGCGGTGTATTGATAGGATTGCCGTCCAGCGCGAGAGCGGCCACTCATTCGCACATAGGATGGACCTTCTTCGACGACGTCCAAAGTCACCTTGTAGCGAAACGGAATGACCTTGAAAAAACGACCGCTGAACGTCGCTCGGTATTGGTCGGAATTGATTTTTTTCAGGTTCGCCCTTAACGGTCCCTTGTGAGGGTTGTTGTTGTTTTCCCAGTGGCCAGCCCAACGGCCGGAGAGATCCGCTGACGTCGCTGGCTGGACCGCGAACAGTGTACCGGCGAAAATAATCAAGCTTGCTAGGGTCTTGTGCAATAACATTCTAGATTCCTCATTTTTCCTTGGTGGCCGACCGTTGATATTGGTTTCTCGAAAAGAAGTGCGGCACTGATGCCGACACGCTTTGTAATTGCCTGTTAGGTAACTTCCAGCTTAACTGGTTAAATGTCTGGGTCAATTCGATTTTTCGGCGGTCCACTCGTCCATTTGGATGCCAATTCATCGTGCGTCAAAGCTTCCCTCGTATCGTGACGCGTTCGGGAATGATACAACTACAGTCAAAAATTGAGAGCTAGAACAAACTATGACCGCTCAACAGCGGCCTCCATTGACTCCATCCTACCCACGTGGGTACCCACGTGGTTAGGATATACCGTCTCCCACAGGTATCGCTTTAAGGAACCGTTTATGCGAATTGGAATCATAGCGATGAATCATGAGTCCAACACCTTTATCAGCACACCCACAACTCTCGACGATTTTCGGCGAGAGTCGTTGCTCACTGGCGACGCAATCGTGGAACGGTGGGAATCAGCCGCCCACGAGATCGGTGGCTTCCTCGCAGGGGTCCGCCGCGCTGGTGCCGAACTGGTGCCGATCCTGGCCGCCTGGGCGATGCCGGGTGGGACCGTTACGGGCGATACGTACCAAACGCTTCTGACGATGATCCAAAATGAACTGGCTAAGGCACCCACGCTCGACGGGCTGCTGGTCGCGCCCCATGGCGCCGGTGTCAGTGAAGAACATTTGGATATGGACGGACACTGGTTGTCTGCCGTTCGTGAGCAAATGGGACCCGACCTCCCGATCATCTCAACACTGGACCCACACGTTAACTTGTCGCAGCGTATGATCGACGCATGCAATGCGACGATCGCCTACCGATCCAACCCGCATCTCGATCAACGGGATGTCGGGCTCCAAGCGGCCGACCTCATGTTCCGCACCTTGAACGGTGAAGTCCGGCCAACCCAAGCCGCCTGCCTGCCACCGATTGCCGTTAATATCGAACGACAGTCTACCACAGTGGCGCCCTGTCTTCCAATGTACGAGTTTGCCGACGCGATGCTGCAGCGGTCCAAGGTCCTTTCGAATAGCATCTGTCTTGGGTTTTCGTTCGCCGACGTGCCAGACATGGGGAGCGCCTTCATCGTTGTCACGGATAACGACCATTCCTTGGCCCAAGAATACGCTGATGAGCTTGGCGCCTATCTCACCGAACACCGTAGCGATTTCGTCCCGAATCTGATTGGAATGGACGAGGCGATTAATCAGGCGATGCAAGCCGAAAAACCGGTCTGCTTGCTCGATATGGGGGACAATGTCGGCGGTGGTTCCCCAGGCGACAGTACGCACCTGGCTCATGCGTTGGAAAAACACAAAATAGCAGGTGCGTTTGTTTGCCTATACGACCCCGAGTCGGTACAACAAGCCGACCGAGCTGGTGCCGGCCAGCGTGTCCAGCTGCGAATGGGCGGCAAGACAGACGACCTGCATGGCAAGCCGCTGGAATGCGAAGTGACCGTGCGTAGCCTGCACGACGGCGATTACACGGAACCGGAGGTGCGCCACGGCGGCCGCAACTGGGGCACACTGGGCCGGACAGCGATCGTCGAAACGGACGGTGGACTGACGATCCAGCTCACATCGGTCCGTAATGCCCCGTTTAGCATCCAGCCGATCCGCTGCTGTGGATTGGATCCAACTTCGTTTCAGATCTTGGTCGCCAAAGGGGTGATCGCTCCGGTGGCGGCGTATCAAGAGGTCTGTCCCACCTTGATACGCGTCAATACTCCGGGATGCACGAGTGCCGATTTCTCGAGCTTTACCTACAAGCACCGACGACGGCCCTTGTATCCGTTCGAGTCATGATTGTTTGTTATATAGAAGGAAAACTTCCATGCACGTCCTAGAGAGTTTTCGACTCGATGGAAAAGTGGCCGTCGTCACTGGCGGAGCCGGGTTGTACGGTCGGCAGATTACCGAAGCCCTGGCCGAAGCCGGTGCCAAGACTTTCATGGCCAGTCGCAACTTGGAACAACTTGAGCAGCAGGTCGACGCGTTTCGTCAGGCGAACCTGGAGGTTTCCGCTTTGCAGCTGGATCAGTCCGAGGAAAGTTCGATCAAACAATTGCGAAGGCAAATTCTAGATCAGACCGACGGAGTCGACATCTTGGTAAATAACGCAGTCTTGCGAGCCATGACCAGCTGGGAAGAACCAGCAACCAACTTTGCCAAGAGCATGGAGGTCAACGCGACAGGTGTCTTCATGATGATGCGTGAATTCGGAGACTATATGGCCGAACGGGGCCACGGCAGCATCATCAATATTGGATCCATCTACGGCATGGTTGGGCCTGATAAATGGCTGTACGAAGGTGTCTCCGGCATGGGCCCACCAGACTATTACTTTCACAAGGGCGGGATGATCCAGTTGACGAAGTTTGCCGCCAGCAAACTGGGGCCGCACGGTGTTCGCGTCAACGTGGTCAATCCCGGTGGCTACAATCCAGAAGGGGTCAGTGACGAGTTCAAGTCACGATACGCCGACAGAACGTTTCTCGGCCGCATGGCCAACGAGACCGATCTAAAAGGAGCGATCGTATTTCTCGCTTCCGACGCGTCGGCCTACATCACCGGAGCCAGCATTCCGGTGGATGCGGGTTTGACGGCGAAGTAGTGCTGGCCATTGGCCAAGCAACGGCCTGATAACTCAATCAGCACCCCCTAGAAACTCCACCAGCAACCGATTGACGCCACCAGCCGACTCCATCTGCACCATGTGGCCACAGCCTTCGAGGATCTCGACTTGTGTCGTCTGCGGCAGCCCGGCGGCATGGGTGGCGGGCACAATCTGGTCCTGGTCGCCCCAAATTACTAGCATGGGTATCGATAATTGCTGGAGGCGCTCGCCGATCACCCAAGCCTGCCGGCCATCCACTACCAACTTGTCGGAGATTAGCCGCAGCGCGTCGGTGACCCCGTCCAGTCGCTTGAACTTCAGCACATCATCGACCAATTGACGGGTGACTTGGGAGGGATCAGCAAATAGTTTCTCCAAGTGGACTTTGAGCGACTTGCGTCGATCTGCCTCGACCACGCCGGTGAGATACCCGTGATCGATTTCGGATCCCAATCCGGCGCTGGCAATTAGGGTGCACGACAATACCCGCTCAGGATGCCGCTCAGCCAGGGCCAGGGCGATCGCCCCTCCCATCGAGTGACCGATGAGATGTGCCGACGTGAGCCCGATCGCATCGAGCCAGTCTCGCACCGAGTCGACGAGAACGTCCAGCGAACCGTCCCCCACATCCTTTGATGATTCGCCATGACCAGGCAGTTCAATTGCGTAAACCTCTCGGCTGACGGCCAGCACGCCGTGATTGAAGAGCCAATTATTGAGGTCTCCAGCAAAGCCGTGGATTAAGACGGCTGGAGGGCCACCCTCGCCACGCTTCAAATAACGGAGCCGCCGTCCGCCGACCTCGATGAAATTAGGGCGGTCGTCCGCCGCTTCGCCATCGTCCTCGACCTCCTCGGGGATAAAGCTCTCCACAAATTGATCGATGTCAGCGTCCGTGACGGAGGCATCGGCAACGACCCCCAGAAGTCCGCCAATTGGGATGTCGTTCCCCGACTGCGCGACTCGACGTCGAAGTATGCCGCTAACAGGAGACTCGACGTTGCCCGTGATCTTCTCGGTCTCGACTTCGATAACCTCAGCGCCCGCTGTGATTACAGCACCTTCGGCGACGAGCCAGTCGATGACCTTGCCGTGGGTCATGGCTAGACCCCACTTGGGCATGGTCAGCTTTTGGATGTTGTCGTCTCCCACGTCTTTTGATACTCCGCGACCTCTCGCACTGCCGCGGCAATGTTTCCCGCGTTGGGTTTATAGAGGTCCTCTAGTTTTGGATTGAAGGGCACGGGCGTGTGAGGCGCTGTGACCATTTTAATCGGTGCTTTAAGCGATGCAAAAGCCTTATCCGCGATGAGCGCGGAGATGTCCGTGGCCATGCTGCAACGCGGGTTTGCTTCGTCGACCACGACCACGCGGCCAGTGCTTTCTACGCTTTCCAGAATAGTGTCTTCGTCCAGCGGAGAGGTCGTCCGCAGATCAATGATCTCGCACTCGATGCCATCCTTTTGCAATGCTTCCGCCGCCTTTACGGACTCGTGCACCATTTCGGCCAAGGTGACAATCGTAACGTCTTCACCCTCCCTAACGATTTCTGCTTCACCGAAGGGAATGGTATAGGCTTCCTCCGGTACGTCTCCCTCGACCTGGTAAAGGTTCTTGTGTTCAAAGAAGATGACGGGATCGTTATCCCGTATCGCCTCGATCAACAATCCTTTCGCATCATAGGGATTGGATGGCACAACACACTTTAATCCAGGAATATGAGTGAACATCGAGTAGAGTGACTGGGAATGTTGTGCCGCACCCCGAAATCCAGCACCAATCATGGTGCGAATCACCACGGGCGTTTCCGCCTTGCCGCCAAACATATAGCGAAACTTGGCGGCCTGATTGAAAATTTGGTCAAAACAAACGCCCATGAAATCGTTGAACATCAACTCCACCACGGGCCGCAGCCCCGAGGTTGCCGCTCCAATCGCGGCACCGACAAATGCCGATTCGCTGATCGGCGTATCCATGACACGATCACCGTGTTTGCCATACAGCCCTTTGGTTACGCCAAGCACGCCGCCCCAGGCGTCCATCTCGCCGTCAGCGCCCTGACCACCAGCTACGTCTTCACCCAAAAGGACGATCGACTCGTCGCGAGACATTTCCTGGTCGAGCGCTTCATTGATCGCGTGTTGAAAAGTTAATTTTCGGGCCATGGGGAACTCCGCGGGAAGGTTCTCGGCTAGTGATTAGTCGCTAGTACGAAACGTAGACATCGGTTAATAATTCTTTTTCGTCTGGTTCGGGTGCTGCTTTGGCGGCGGCGACGGAGTCTTCAATCAATTCGGCTACTTCATTATCAATTGCATCCAGGTCTGATCGGGAGATGTCGCCCGATTGAGTGACGCACTGTACGAATCTGAACAGGCAATCTTGGCTATCCCGCAAGCGTTGGACTTCTTCATTGCCGCGGTAGGTCTGCGCGTCTCCCTCGAAATGGCCGTAGTATCGATTCAGCTGGCAATCCAACAGCGTCGGACCGCCGCCGCTACGCGCCCGCTGGATCGCTTCGCCAGCTGCCTCGTAAACGGCGAAAAAATCATGGCCGTCGATGCGAGAGGCTGGCAAGCCGAAACCACGAGCCCGCTCGGCATTGCTCTCTGCACCGATGGAATATTTCGACGAGGTTGCCTCGGCGTAGCCGTTGTCTTCGACCACGAAAATGGCGGGAAGATTCCAGATCTTCGCCAAGTTAAGGCTTTCAAAGGTGGTGCCTTGGTTCGAACCGCCATCGCCGACGAAAGCGACTGCCACACCACCTTTCCCAGCGCGCTGTTCGGCGAGCGCCGCGCCGCAGGCCAATGGTGGTCCGCCGCCGACAATGCCATTGGCGCCCATCATGCCCAACTCGAGATCGGCCACATGCATCGAACCCCCCTTACCACCACATAGCCCAGTCGCACGTCCGAACAATTCCGCCATCATGCCATGAACATCAACCCCTTTGGCAATGCAATGACCGTGGCCGCGGTGCGTGGAGGCGATCCAATCGCGACCAGACAGTTGCACGCAGACGCCGGTCGCGCAGGCTTCTTCACCAGCGTAGAGGTGCACAAAACCAGGTATCTCACCGGCGGCAAACTCGACGTGAACCCGCTCTTCAAACTCGCGTATCGTCTTCATCATGCGATAGGCGTCAAGAAGTTCGTCTTTGCTGAGACTCATAACGTACCTTTTGCGAATAAAAGAGGAGAAATGTCGGTATTCGTGGTTCTGGACGCGTGGTTCGTGACGCTGAATTTTACGAGTTTGTAAAATGGGCACTCCTGCCCGTCCGTTATACACAAGTCGAACAGACCCCCACGAGCTTGCTCGTGTGGTGAATAAGGTCCTTATTTTAGCTGTTGACCTCGTTCACCCCACGAGCAAGCTCGTGGGGGTCCACTTGTGTAAAAACGACAGGCACTCCTGCCCATCCTACTGCGTGAATCGAATGTCATGAACCACTAGATTCTACTTGAATGATGGCCAGCTCAAAATCCCCAGTGTGGAAATCACAAAAAAACCTGTGGAAATCACAAAAAAAAGACCCTCGTCGCACATCAAGAGGCGACGAGGGTCTGTGTACGAAGCCAGAGAAGTGAACAGACTCTTCTGCCAAGCATCCACGGCTGGTTCAGCCCTACCCGTCAGGGTACTGCACAACGCGCGACCTCTGAGTTCAGGGTACATGCGTTCTCGTTGTTGCAAAACCTAACCGCCGGCGAAAAGCAGAAGAAGCGGGTCCTCTGCGACCGCAGGCCAAACAAAAACTAGCGGCCTTCTCCTTGTCTTAAAAATGAACTGAACGCGGGATGGAGACGCAAGTCAAAGACTCGAATCTCCTGGTAAACCAAATGGCGGATCAACCATGACAGCCCTCCTTACTGAGTCAACATTCAACAGCGGTGCCGAATGACCCCGCCGGCAATTGCTCAGAGTTTCTTAATCACGTCTAAGATAATCGAACGAGCTCAACAATGCAATACTCTTGTTGTCCAAGTCGATCAGGAATCCAGAATTTTTCCGGCGTGTCAAGGAAACCATTCTGAAAAACGCGTGGTTGGGGAATGTAGCGATGCTGTCGCTGTGAGGCACCGGACCGGAGTGTGTTGTTTCGCCCCTGATAGTGTGATTACCCGTTGCTCCGCGTCGCTGCATCGAGCATCTGGCGCCACTCGCCACACACTTGCTTCAAAGCCATGGTCTCGGATCCGGCCGCCAGTAACTGCGCCCCTTGATTTGCCCGTTGCCGCATCTGCTCCCCGGTGAATGTGGGGCAACCCCAGGCGATTCCTCGATTTCTAGCCGCGGCGGCGATCGTCTCGATCGCCTGCTCCAGGGATTGTTGATTGTTCCCTAGCCGTAATCCGAGATCGGCCAGTCCAATGAACAAGGCGTCGACCCCCTCCACCGCTGCGATGGCGTCGGCATTTTCGACCGCCTGCGGAGTTTCGATCTGCAGTACCACAAACGTTTCCCGATTGGCGTGTTCGACATAATCTCCACTACCCAAGTTGTAGTCATTATCAAAGGCCCCCGGGTCGATTCCACGGTCGCCCAATGGTGGAAACTTGACGGAGTCGACGATCATGTTGGCTTTTTCGAGAGTCGACACGTGCGGAATCATCAGACCGGAGGCACCTTCCTCCAGATACCGGCACAGCTTCGATTTCTCCAAAGTCGAGGGCCGTACCATGGCGTCGATGTCGCAGAGATGGAAACGCCCCAACAAAGCTTGGACCTCAGCGTCGTCAAGGTATTTGTGTTCCAAGTCCAGCCAGATTGTGTCGAAACCGAAGTGGGTGGCAATGTGAACGTAACTGGGAATGTAATGACCAAGCGAGAGGATCCGTACCACTTCGTTGTTTCTGAGCTTTTCCAGGGTTCGACTGCGTCGCATGGTGATCCTTGCTGTTAATGTTATATTAGTCAAACGCTGCGGGCGCTTGTCGCAGTCCCCGATTGGCGACGTCTTCACCCCGAACCAAACAGTATTCGCGTGGCATCGGCGAGCCGTCTCGGTAATCTTCGTACATTTTCTCGCCCATCTCCCCTTCGGCGCTCATGTAGCGAAGCACCAGGACTCGTCTCCAGCGATCGGATCGGTTGGCTTGTGAGCTGTGGGGAATCATCGTGTCATGAAGTGCCATCCCGCCAGCTGGCATGCGATACTGACATTTGACTTTGTCTGCATCCGGCGGAAGCGCATCCGAGCTAATCATCTGATTGAAGAAAACATCGTCTCGCGTATCAATCGGCAAGGTGCCTTTCTTGTGCCATCCCGGCAGTACCGCCATCGCCCCGTTGTCTTCGTCCATGTCGTCCAGTGCGATCCACAGGCCAGCTGGCAGCGGACCACCAACGTTCCAATAGGGCGCATCCTGATGCCACGGTACAGCGATTCCGGAATTCGGAGGTTTGCAAAGCATGTGTGTCGACCACAAGACGATGTTGCGACCTATCTGCGCTTCGACCATGTCCAGGATTTTGGGTTCCATGGCGAGGTCCCAAACCCAGCGATCAATGCTATGTGTGGATACCATGTCGGCTGGATCGCGACCGGGCTGGAGGTCTGCCAGCATCCTATCGACCTGCTGTTGGCATTCAGCCAACCCCTCGGCGCTGAGGAATCGGTCGTAGATCCGGTACCCGTGCTCGTCGTAGAAGACGGTGTCTTCGGCAGAGAAATTCCAGTCTTCGTGGATCACCGTCATGCGTTGACTCCGACTCGTCCCCTTTCGACAACTCTTTCCATTAACCCGGTCAAGCAGCCCCGTTAAACAACCTTCGTCACCAAAGTGCCAATCGAGTCGATCATCGCTTCGATCTGGTCGCCAGCCTTGAGATAAGTTTTGCTGGCATTGCCCACGCCCGCCACCGTACCGGTCGATATGATATCGCCAGGTTCCAGCGTCACGAAACTGGAAATGAATTCAATGACGGCGGCCACCGGGAAGATCTGCTGCGCCGTCGAGGCGTCTTGGCGGATGTCTCCGTTGACCGAAAGCTTCATTCCTAATTGCTGCGGATCGGCGATGGCGTCCGCCGACGTGATACAGGGCCCACACGGACAGAAACTGTCGTGCCACTTGCCATGCAACCAGTCGAAGAAGTCATCTTTGGGGCGTTCCTTGCGCTCTGGATTGGGTTTGAATTTCCGGTCAGAGATATCGTTGATGATCGTGTACCCAGCGACATAATCCAAGGCCTTCGCTTCGGACACTCCTTTCGCCTCGCGACCGATGACGACGGCCAGCTCCAATTCCCAATCGACATGATTAGGCGAAACGCTGGGAATCTCAATCGCGGCACCTGGGCTCGTTAATGTCGTGGTCGGCGGCTTCATAAAAACGTAAGGAAATGTCTCGGCTCGTTCGACCGCGGTGCCACCTCCCTCTTCGATGTGCTTGGCATAATTGCCAGCCAGCAACAGCAGTTTATTAGGGCGTGGAATCGGTACCAGCAGTTCAACCTGATCATGCGGTCGCCGCAATTCTTTTATGGTATCGGCCGGCTGACGATCCAACCAACTGGCGACGTGCCGCGCGGTTTGGCTATCGGCACCATCTGGCGGAAGTACATCGAGAATGTTTTCCGTCGAACAGCTGCCGTCAGACTTGGTAGCGGCCAGCGTCGCAGCCGCTACGGGAACGACTCCCGACTCATCATAAAAGCCGATTGAAGTACCCGATTCGTCACGATAACGGCATATACGCATAGTTGGCTTCCTTTTGATATCCAAAAGACAAACGGAGCCCGCTATTGAAACATGAAACGGACGACTCTTCCAGGCCCGGCAAAACGGAATGCAGTTGGAACGGACGTTGAAACCGTGTAAAATGGGTCGGTTTCCGCGACATTCAATTTTCCATTGGTCATTCTCGCATTAAGGGATAGGACCGTGAAGTATCGATATCTAGGGCGTTCTGGGCTACTCGTGTCCCGTGTCTGTCTTGGCACGATGACGTTTGGCATGAAGAATTGGGGATGTGATCAGGGGACCGCGGACGAGTTGGTGACATTGTTTTCCGAAGGTGGTGGCAATTTTTACGATACCGCCGACGCTTATAGTACTGGTGTGTCAGAGGAGATGCTCGGCAGAGCCATCCGCCAGCTGAATCGCGACGATTGTGTCATCGCCACCAAGGCGTGGTTTCGCATGGGAGAGGCCCCCACGGCCAAAGGGCTATCACGCAAGCATCTCACCGAGGCGGCTGACGCCAGTCTCCGTCGTCTCGGCACCGACTACATCGATCTCTACCAGGTGCATGGACCCGATTGGTTTACGCCTATGGAAGAGACCATGCGCGCGTTGGACGACCTGGTCCGCTCCGGCAAAGTCCGCTACATCGGCTGTAGCAATTACTTTGGCTGGCAGATCGTCAAAGCCAATGCAATCGCCGATGCGATGGGTTTCGACCGATTTATCTCCGGACAACATCTGTACAACCTGGTGCGACGAGACATTGAACGTGAAGTCCTGCCGGCTTGTGTCGATCAGGGAATGGGCATGTTGTGCTGGAGCCCATTGGCCAGTGGCTTTCTCAGCGGACGATACGGGCGCGGAAAAGAACCGCCGGAAGGTTCACGGATTTCCTATCGCAAAGACATCGACCTACCACGCTACTACAGCGATGCGGCTTTCGACCTTATCGACGAACTGAAGAAGGTTGCCGAAGAGACCGACAAGTCACCGTCGCAAGTCGCCTTGGCCTGGCTGCTGCATGACCGCCGTGTCACTTCGGTGCTGGTCGGACCACGCTATGTGAAGCATCTGGACGAGAACATGGTTGTTGGCGATTGGGGCATTTCGGACGAACAACGCGAACGATTGACCAATGCCTTGCCACTCCAACACGGTTATCCCGCGGAATGGGTCGAGCTAACCTATCCGTTCATTGCCGGAACGGAAGAGTTTACGCCTCGCCACTACCGGCATTATCTGGACCGTTGACGAGACGGATGTCATGATGGCCTATCCCATTTCGGCACCGGCGACTGGCTTCGAAACGCGTAAACCAACTAAAAGAACTGATTCACCCAAGGCACAAGGCCGAGGGGTCTAAGGATCGTTCGAGAAATAACTGGCATATTCTTAATCCCCTCACCCTGCCCTCTCCCCAGGGGGCGGGGGCTTAAGTTTACCCACATCTTCCTCGATGGTTTTCGGATAGACTCTGCGGATTGGGAAACTAATTCGAGTTGGTAAAGATTTACTCGGGGGGTTTGGGGGGATACCCCCCATGAAGCGCCAGTTGACATACCATTTTGATTGTCGTTGTTCATTCTAATTCACAAATTCAGACGCCAGCGGGCGGGGGTATTCGAAAATGGATGACCACCCAGCACTTCATTGGGGGGCGTCCCCCCAAACCCCCCGAGTTTTTCGCAACGCGGCGCGAAAGATGTGGGTAAACCTAAGGGCGCGGGTACAGCGGACAGTTATTTCTCGAACGATCCTAAACTGAATGAAATGGTTAGCTGCAAAAGTGTCAAAGCCTCCAAGCCGGCAGGGGTCTCTCCACAGAACGTAGGACAGTCGAATAACAGCGCATTTCAAAATCCATTTCCGGGAGCATCGACATATGAAAGTTCTTGTCTGCGGCGCCGCGGGCTGGACGGGCCGAGCCGTTTTGCAAAATCTGGCGGGCAAGCATGAGGTGCGGGCGTTCGACCTCAATCCGGCCGTCTGGCAAGCTTGGGAGGATTTGGATGGTCCGACGCCAACGGATATTGACGTGGTTTACGGCGACATCATCGACTTTGACACGACGTTGCAGCTGGTCGAAGGCGTGGATGCGGTCATTCACCTTTCGGTGTTCTTCCCACAGATGCATGACGAGGACACCATGGACCGGGACAATCGTCCGTTTCTCGTCAATCTCAAAGGCCTGTGGAATTTACTGGAGGCATCACGCCGTCACAGAATCCGTCGTGTCGTGCACATGGGCTCTTGCCACGCCACGCATCCCGACGGTGTCTTTTATTCCTCGGACGTGAGGCGGCCGGATGGCCATCTATATGCCGTCTGCAAGCGACTCCAGGAAGAAATGTGCCGGCAGTATTATGAAGCCCATGGATTGAGCATCGTTGTCCTGCGGCCGGATTACATTGTCGACTCACGCCTGGGCATCGGCCGTTTTCGAGAAGAACTGGCAAAAAACAACGAGCAATCAGCGGCTGGATGGGTTTGCCGGCACGACTTAGCCGAAGCCTGCCGACTGGCCGCTGAAAACGAGGATCTTGAATTCGAGGTTCTGCATGTGGTTGGCACCAAAGGGGCTGAAGAAACCTGTAACGTCGCCCGCACGCGCGAGGTTCTAGGCTGGGAGTTTCGCGAGGATGTGGACCGTTTTCGTTGAGGTCAGTCCAGCAAACGTTTGCCATGAAATCGAATATAGTCCAACAGTACACCAAGATCTTCAATCCGTGTCAGCGGATTGATGATCGTGGTGCGTAATACGTTCTGCCCGTCCAGACGATTGGCTACCAGGTAAGAATCACCGGATTCGATCACTCGCCTGCGCAAACGCAATTGAAACTCGTCGAGTTCCACATCACTCATCTGCGTGCCAGCTGGACAATATCGAAACGCGACGATGTTGCATTCCGGCGGATACAGCGCCTCAAAATCTTCGGCCTCGTCCAATAATTCATAAAAGGCTTGGCCCAAATCAAAGGTCGTGTCGACCATGTCCTCAAACAGCTGTGGCCCAAACAGTGACCAGGTCCCCCACAAGCCATAGGCCGCTGCGCGTTTCGTGCATTCCAGCGTTCGCTTGCCGCTATCATACTCTGCCACCTCGCCGGCAAGAGGGTCGAACAGATAAGGGGCCTGCTGGTCAAAGGCACAATAGGCATGCTCAGCGTTTCTGTAAAACAGCAAGGCACATAGAGCCGGCATGAAGAACATCTTGTGTGCGTCACACACGACGCTGTCAGCGCCGTCCAGTCCCTCGATAAGATGGCGATACTTGCGACTCATACAGGCGGCCCCGCCATGGGCAGCATCAACATGCAACCAAACTTCGTGGCGGCGGCAGACGTCGACAATGTCAGGTAACGAGTCGAAGGCTCCGATGGGAGTCGCGCACGCGGCGGCCGACATCGCGACAATCGGCACTCCGCGCCGTCGCAAGTCACCTAGCAACGTATCGAGCTGCTCTGGATCCGTGGCGCGGCGGGCGTTCATGGGCGCTTTGATCAGGTGGTCCGTGCCGATGCCCAAAATTCCCGCGGAGCGCGTGACGCTGTAATGAGCTTCGGTGTGCGTGACCAACACAGGAGCTTTTCGGCTCGACCATCCCCCTTGCCAGCCCCCCTGCTGCCAAACCCCCTGCTCCCAAATACCGTCGAGTGATACATTTCGAGCCGCCGACAGGGCGGTCAGGTTCGCCAGAGACGCACCGGACGTGATCAAACCGCCGAATCGGTCTGACGCGAATCCGATCTTTTCCCCGACGACGTTTAAAACCGCCTGCTCAACGGCCGACGCCCAGGGGCCCATCTCGTAGATGGCCATAACCTGGTTGGTGACGGACCCCACTGCGTCAAACCATCCCGCCAACGGCACGGACGCCGGCACTTGATGTCCGGCGTATCGGCGATGGTGGAGATTTATTCCGCCGTCCAACGCGGCCTGGACGATAACGGCAAAACGGTCCACCAGCTCCTCGTCGTCGTTGGCTGCCGGCCGATCCCCATCCATCCAACCCTTGGCATCAGCGACATTGTCAGCCGGGAGCCGCCAATTCAGGACCGCCGTCTCGTCCGATTGCACCTGACGAAAATGTTGGGCCAAAAGCGTAGCCAGGCGATTGCCCATTTCCTCAAGCAACTCTGGACTGAATGCGGCGACGATTCTATCTTTAGCCGGCATTTTTCACACGCGTTGTCGCAAGCGGCGATTGGTCTCTGGTATCCCGCTCCGCGTGTTGCCGAACCATCTGCTGCCGTGGCGTTGATATCGCAAGGCCAGTCGAAACGGCATAGTGGTCAAACGGGCGAATCGAAACAGCCAACCGACGAGCTTCGCTACCTTGCGGCGCGTGGCGGCACCAGACCGCGTTTGGGTCGCACGCGGCTGGCGACTCAAAACCAGCGGATTCCAAAACGGCGCGGCGTCGACCAATTTCAATCCGTGCCTGCCATATAAGGTCAGGTCGCCAGAAAATCGGCGGTTGGCACGCAAATGCGTCGGATAGGTGGCGTCGATCAGGTAAAACGGTGCATGCGCGATCAACAGACCGTCATCGCGCAGATAACCGACAAGATCGCCAACCATTGCTGCGGGATCGGGTACGTGTTCGAGTACATCCAGGCAGACCACTGCATCGAACGCTTTGTGGGGAATAGCAGTCGGATTGGTAATCATCGGAATGTCAACGCCCGAATTTCCAAAAAGAGTCTTGGCAAATCGGCTGCTGTAACCGGGCATTTCAAAATAGGTCGTACGGTGCCCGGCGCGAGCCAAGGAAAGGCAATCAAAGCCCAAGCCGTCGCCCACCGTCAGTACGTCCAATTTCGGATCACCAGAGCGTGAAGGTTGCAACGCCCGGCGAGTATACAATCGCATTCGGCGTTTGAGCCGATTACAGTTCCACATCGAAAGTTCGTACAGGAAGGCGTCCGTCTGCTGGTAAAACTCAACCAGGCCATCGTCCCAGACGTGTGGAGTCAGCCCGTGCCCTTTGAAGTCGCTCCCTACCTCGCTACCGGGATAGCGAAATTCATCGTGCAACCGTTCGAGGACTTGTTCCGTGGGTTCGCCCGTCACGCTGCTGATCAACTCAGACATCTGTTGCGGGTTTCTCAGGGGATTGAAGCGGACCGTCACGGCGTCGCCTTCCAATGGCAAAAGTCGCGTTTAATCGCGATCTAAGGTTAATTGATGACTGTTGAAAAAGACACGGAAGTGGCCAGCGCAATGTGGGGTGCCTCCACCATTTTTCATGTGTGTCCTACAAAGTCCAACCTTTGCGATACTCTCGGTGGATATACTGTTGGGCATGATCCGAATTGGTGACCTGCAGATTGGCCGCATCCCACTGAATTTCCTCGCCGCTGCGGTACGATGCGACGCCCAAGAGAACGGCTTCGGTCAACGCGCCGGAATAATCAAAGCTGCACGTTGTGGTTCCACCGGTCTTAATGGCATGGATCCACTCTTCATGGTGGCCCAGCGAAGGAGCAATCGACGGTTCGGGCCGCTCGAAGTCGGCGAAGCGGGCTGCTGGTAATAACATGTGGCGGCCATAATCCGAAACAATCATGCCGTCCGACCCAATGAATAATTGACCAGAATTCCATTCCAGCGGCTGGCCAAAGGCATCTCTAAGCGTTGCCAGCACGTCCGGCTGCTTGCCACCGTCGTACCACGTCAACGTCACTGGCGGCAGACTACCGCGTGACGGGTGTTCATATTTGACAACCAATCCTGCCGTGGTCGCCGTCACAAACGGCGTCGGCCCGGCAGCAGAAATGCTGGTTGGGCGCTTCAGTTCAAGCGCCCAATGTGCGAGATCCATGTAGTGGCAACCGAAATCACCGAGGCTACCTGAACCATAATCCCAGAACCATCGCCAGCCAAACGGATGAACCATCTTTGTCGAACTGTCGGTCTCAACGGCTTCGCAATAGGAACAGTTAGGCGCTGGGCCCAACCAGAGGTCCCAATCGACATGACTCGGCGCCGGTTTGCCCGAGACTAACCGCCGGCCTGAATAGTTGCTGGCGGACCAGACATGCGCCTCACGGATTTCGCCAATCGAACCGCCTTGGATCAATTCGACGACGCGACGATAGTTGTCCTGCGCGTGAACTTGCGTGCCCATCTGCGTGACAAGCGAATTCTGCTGGGCCAAATCTGCCAGTGTCCGGGCTTCGAAAACCGTGTTCGTTAGCGGCTTCTCGCAATAGACATGTTTCTTCATTCGCATCGCCATGGCGCACGCCGGAGCGTGCACGTGATCCGGCGTGCCTACGACGACCGCGTCGATTTTGTCAGCTTCCTTTTCCAACATGACGCGCCAATCACGATACTTACGTGCGCCGGAGTAAGTGATCCCGGCCTTGTCCAACATTGACTGGTCCACGTCAGCCAACGCGATGATGGTTTCACTGGCAACTCCAGCAATATCGGCGGCAGCGCGATTCCCGGTACCAATGGCGGCGATGTTGAGCTTCTCGTTGGGCGATTTTGATACCGCAGCCAGTGCGGAACTTGAGTGGTAGCCGACCGCCAGTGCACTTCCTAGCCAGGCAGAGTGTCCAAGAAAACTGCGACGATGCAATGTTTTGACCATTTTTTTAACCTGTTTGTTATGAGACCCATGTTAACTAGCGGGAACGCGACAATTATCGCCACATTGTGGACCGTTGACTATAGGACTCTTGATCGCCTACGCTTGCCGCTAAGCCGCGTTTCGCGATCGCTGATTCAGATAGCTAACTCCGGGGAAACATCATGTTAACGACTGCGTCTCGCGAGGCTGATTTTCCCACTCTACGCGAGAAGACGTACCTGAACACGGCGGCAGAGGGCATTCCGCCGAGGCAAGTGATCGCTGCCCTTCACCAGTACGCCGAAGACAAGCTGCTGGGGATGGACGGACGAGACCCTCACGAGCGGCAATGGGATGAGGCCAAACAGCAAGTGGCTCACGCATTTCACCTCACCTCGGATGAGGTCAGCATCTGTTCATGTTCGTCGGAAGCCTACAACCTGGCGGCCATGGCACTGCAATTGCGCGAGGGTGATGAGGTCGTCATCAACGACCTGGACTTCCCCGCTGGGGCAACACCATGGCTGCAACCCACCTGTCCGGCAACGGTCAAGGTTTGGCGATCGCGTGGTGGGGCGCTCCACACGGAAGACCTGGTGCCGCTGTTGGGCGCGAGAACTCGATTGTTGACAGTCTCGCTCGTTAGTTTTTTCAACGGCTACATGATCCCGCTAGAGGCCGTTGTCGATGCGGTTCGCAAACACTCCTCTGCCCTGTTGGCCTTGGACGTCACCCAGGCGCTCGGCCGCGTGCCAATGAGCTTGGAGGACGTCGACCTGATTGTCAGCTCGACACACAAATGGATTCTGGCAAGTCACGGAGGTGGGCTGGTGGGCGTGCCGAAGGCGCGCGCGGCAGCGTGGACCGTGCCAGCTGGCGGGTGGTTTAATCTCGAAAACGCGTTTGATGAAGACCGCTTCCAGCGAACGGTCAACCGGCCCGGCGCGGCAAGCTTTACCGTGGGAATGCCGAATTACCCCGCGGTCTACGCCATTCGTGCCGCGCTCGAGTACATTCACTCGGTCGGCATCCAGTCCATCAGCGACCACGCGGATCCGCTGGTTCGAGTTTGCTTGGAAGGCCTTCGTGCATTACCCGTGGAATTGATAACTCCAGACGATCCCAGTTCGCTAGCGGGAATCCTGGCCTTTCGCCATCCCCAGGCCGCGCAGCTTCACCAACGACTTCACGATCAGGACATCCACATCATGGCCCAGGCAGGCCGCTTGCGCGTGGCCCTCCACGGTTACAACTCGGAGGCGGATGTGGAACGATTTTTATCGGCGCTAAGGCAGGCGCTGGACAAGCTTTGACCGGCCCAGCCCGGATGTCACAAATGACCTAGTAACCCGACGCGTTAGCGAGGATGTTCGACGCTGGCACCGTTTCTCGCCGCGCGTCGGGTTTCGGTTGAGCTCTTTGGAAACGGTGAGATAGGTAATTGCGCCGCAACTTCAGGAGGCCTTGATCACAACTCCGGCCAATGCCATCAACGCTACCAATGTCGCTATTTTCGGGTTTCAGTGTTCAGTATTCAGGCACGAGAAGCAAAGCCAATGGTACTGAACACTGAAACCTGAACACTGAAACCTTTTGGGCTAAGCTCGGTGTGTGCTATCTCTGCCAGTCCTGGCCGGAGTTATGATCAAGGCAACTTATTTCTGACGTAATCGGTTATGTCAAACCTCAACGAATTCATGAATAATGTGGGCTAAATCGTCAGCCACCGGTCTCGCGCGACGACCGCCCATCGCTGGCTGACGCGTCCGTCCTCGACTATGTACACCTCTTTGTGCAAGGCTGTGGTGGGACAGATGTGTGTGGGAATGGCCATCAATTCGTCGCCTGGTTGAAAGCGTTCCGCTTCAGGCGATTGCAAAACCAAATGTTCCTCGTTGTGTAAAACCTGTTTCGCATCCGGCAGATCAGGGAAGACCATGCGGCTGCCCATCGGAGGATCGCTGGCGACCGCCTTCGTCCCGACGTCAACGGTTATTCGATCGGACGTTGGGCGGCTGATCACACGCGTAAGAATAACGGTGGCTGGAGAAAACTCCAAATCGGGAAACGTCTCGCTGTATCCATGGTCGTTCAAGACGCAAGTGCCGGGACTCAATTCAATGGTCGGGTCGTCTATCGCCGCGTAGACAGGAAATGTCCCAGTCCCTCCCGCCAGAATGCGCGGTACCGGAAATCCAGCGGCCACCAGCTCATCACGAAAGGCAATTACGCGATCCCATTCTTGATGCACAGCTGCGCAGCGCTCGTCCAACGACGTCTGATGGTTCTGGCCGTCGTAAACGTGGAACCCACCCGGCAGGAGTCCGTCGGAACGAGCAATCTGTTCGTACAAGGCGCGCGCCGCTGGTCCAACTTCCAAGCCGGTGCGATGCAGTCCGGTATCGATGTCTAGCAGCACTTGGACGGATTGATTCGCGGCGGACATGGCCCGCGACAATTCGTCAATTGGCCCGCCATGATCGGCGCAGACACTGAACACAACCTCCGAAAACTTTTCAACGAACCGTACCGCTCGTGGGATGTTGGGTCCGACCAACAAATAGGCGAGGCAAACATCCTGACCTCCAGCCTTCGCCACCATCTCGGCTTCGGCAAAGGTTGCCGCTTTGACCTTTGTGATACCGCGTTCAAGAAAAGTACGAACGACCTCACTCATTTTGCAAGTTTTGCAATGCGGGCGCAGTCGCGATGGATCTCCGGCAATCTTAATCATGCCATCGAGATTCTGCTCCATCAGCTCCCGGAATAAAACCAGCGCCGGGGTAATGATTTCGCTCGTATCTTCGATCTTATAGCGGGGATCCATGCTGTCGTTCCATGTCCAGAATCTTCTCGGCCGTTCCCGTCAGTCGGTGATTTGCAGAATCGCCTCAATCTCGACGCTGATGTTACCGGGCAAAGCGCCCATACCGACAGCGCTGCGAGCTGCACGTCCAGGATCGCCGAATACTTCCACCATCAAGTCGCTGAAACCATTGATAACTTGCGGATGATTCAGGAAATCAGGAGCCGAATTGACCATACCGAGAACTTTAATGATGCGCGAGACACGATCCAAACTACCGATATTCGCCTTTAGAGTCGCCAACATCGTCAAAGCCACCTGTCGTGCCGCTTTGTAGCCCTCTGCTTCGGAGATTTCGGAACCGACTCTTCCCTTCAACATTTCGCCACTGGGTAACAGCGGCCCTTGTCCCGACACATAGCAAAGGTCATCAACGATGACGACGGGCGAGTAGTTGCCCCCTAGCGGAGGTGTTGGAGGAATTTCCAGACCTAACTCCACGATTCTTGCTTCGGCACTCATTAAGTGGCTCCTTAACTGACGTCATGCGTGTACTGCTGCGAATTAGGTGCGATTTTAAATCAAGTTTGCCAATTCGCGGGAAGATGTTAGACCCCCGCGAGCTTGCGCGTGGGTGAATGAGGTTAGAAGCTACCACAGAGCTAACAAACTCGCCAAGACCCCCGTGAGTTTACTCAGGGGTGAATAAGGTTGCAAAGCTAGTAGTCGCTCCTGGTTACGTTCGCCGTCTGACAGACTAATTCGCCTGCCATCGGCTCCAAGACAAACCCGGTCGATCAACTTGGAAAGTGACAAGCCGCTGATGCTCGGATTCGGTGACATAAGCCGTGCAGCCGTCCTTTCCGCCAAAGCAAATGTTGGTGGGAGATGCGCCGAGAACGTCGATTTCGCACAATTCTTCGCCAGCGGGGCTGAGCTTGACCACCGTACCTTTCTTGTGGCGGGTGATGTAAAGATTTCCGTCGACATCACAGCGCATGCCGTCGAAGCCGTGGTCCGGAAACGCTTTCAAAAGGCGTTTGTCGGCGAGCTTGCCATCGCCGGTGATCGCGAACGCCCAGACGTTGCGCTGCAGGCTTTCGTTGACGTAAAGCGTTTTGCCGTCAGGGCTAACCTCAATCCCGTTCGTGGTTCCCATATCCTTGACAAGCAGCGTCACCTTGCCGTTCGGGTCGATACGCCAGATCTGGCCGGTTTTGTCGCCCCAATTCGGATCGCTCGCATACAAAACGCCATCTGGACCAATGGCCAGATCGTTCGGTTGGTTCATCATCGACTCGTGCGCGAGCGTGCTCACGTGTCGATTTTCCAGCTCGATTTTCAGAACGTTGTGATTTACATAGTCGGCCACGTGCATCGAACCGTCTCGCCCGAAGCGAATTCCGTTCCCCACACTGCCATCGGGCAACGTAACAAAGACCTCCCCGCTTCCGTCGGGACGAATACGACCGATCGTGCCTTGCTTCTCAAAGTTAACGGCGTAGACATTGCCATCCTTATCGCAGGCCGGCCCCTCCACGCCGCTCGTAAAGTCTCCGGAGTCGGTGAAAGGACGGGCGACGAACAGCTCGTCTTCGGCAACCGTGTGCGCACCCGTTACGGCGATCCATAGAGTGACAATCAACATAAGTCGAGCAGTATCATTTGGCACAAGAGAATTCCTTATTTGTCTGAAGAATCACTAAACTCCACTTCGACCTGATGAGGCCGATTCACCGCCAGGCCGTCCACGTTTTGCGTCTTTCCGCCCGGCCACGTAATCTCAAGATCGACGGTCCCTCCCTGCGCACCGAGCCCGAAATGAAGCCGCAAGTCGTTCTGGTTCCCTTCGCCAGTCCCTGCCTCGACCTGACGCGTCAGCACTCGATCGTCCAGGCGCACTCGAACTTGAGCCCCGATCGCCGAACGATTCACCGTCTTGCCGTCACCAATCAATTGGACCTCGATCCAGTTGCCCTGGGATCGATCATTGATGAATAGTTTGCCGTTGGTGCAAAGATCTAGATCACCGTCGTTGTCGATATCAGCCCAGGCGGCTTGATAGGTCGGCCCGAGGTTGGCCAGTCCTTCGGCCTCGGTAACGTCTACGAAATGCCAATTCCCCTCGTTTCGGTAGAGCACCGGATAATTCTTGATGCCGCCGCTGCCGGTCGCGTACACGGTGGTGTAATAAATGTCCAGATCACCGTCATTGTCGTAGTCACCCAACGCCGGCGAGGCAAACGATTCCTGCCAGGTCATCCCCGAGTCCGCCCAATGATCCTCGAATCGATATCCAGCGTCGGGCCCGAGGTTGCGCAACAACTGCGGCCGGTCCTGGTTTGCAGGAGGATGACTGAAGTTGCCGACCAGCAAGTCAATGAGACCGTCCGCATCAAGATCCCCCCAGGCGGATCCGATGGAGTGCCCGCAAATCGGATAGCGAATACCCCCCGTGTAGTCGATCACCTCGTCAGGGGTTCCTGCGCTACCCAACTCGACGGCGGCATCGGCCAGTTTGCCTGCACCATCGTTGCGCCAAAGAAAATTCGGTTGCAAGCGATAGTTCGACACGTATACGTCGACGTCACCGTCTTGGTCAAAGTCAGCGGCTGTCACCCCACGTGCGGAGAAATTTTGACCCTCCGGCGACCGCCAATGCTCGACAAACTCCTCTCCATCACGATTCCTATAGGCAGCGTCAGGATGGACCCCTTGTTGCCAAATCTCGTATCCCCCCACATACAAATCGAGCCAGCCGTCATTGTCCAGATCAGCCCCTACGGCACCGCGTGAATTCACCGTGACTAGATCGAGAAACGGCCAGTCGCGAAACGAACCGTCGCCGAGATTCTTATGGAGCGATCCCGTGCCGGAGAAGTTAAACAGATCCGGAAGGCCGTCGTTGTCAAAATCTCCCCAGATTGCGGATCCGCCAGCTGGCACGGCAGAATCATTGGCGACCTTCACGAACCGGGTTCCCTCCTCATTGCGAAACAGCGCGCCACCTGCATACAGGTCCACCCAACCGTCGCCGTCAAAATCCACAAACGCCGCGGTGCCGTCGCCCGAATAACCCCATGCTTCACTCTCATCCCGAAATTCCGCCTGCGCCAGAAACACGAACAACCACGCCATCGAGATGGCACCGATCAACCGGCAGGCTCTGGATATCCAACTATTGAGACACATTCAATTATGACTCCCAAGTTGACTGTCTGAGTTCTGTTGTGAGAATGGGCGACAACGAAAAGGGAGCCTCCCCTTTTCACTACGCATACGGTTCAAACTCCCGGATGAGTTTAGCCCAGGCCGCACGCTCATGTCGAGGAGCCAAAAGACGAGATTGCTGGTGGCACAACGTCTTGAGCGCGTGGTAAAAATTCGGGTCCGTCTCACAGCGGAACATGAGTTTCGCCAGCCCGCGAGTGTCTCCTACCTGGAAATAGCCCGGATAATCTTTCCCTAAAAGACCAATCGATCCTGAAATGTGGGTTGAAAGTATTGGCACGCCAGCGACCAAAGCCTCGGTGACGACGTTGGCGCCCCCTTCCATTTTTGACGACAACACCATCAATCGGCTCCGGCTAAGCAGCCGAAGGGCCTGCGCTCGCGATACCTCGCCAAGCCAACGATACCGGGAATTCTTCCTCACCTCCGCCAGCGCCCGACGCTCGAGCGACTCCGAAAGTGCAGCGCCGACGTGCGTGATCTGTACCCTCGAATCAGGCGGCAAGCGACGAGCAGCCAGCGCGGCGCGCAGCGGATCCTTGACTGGACGCAGGTGACCCGACACGCAAATTTCGAACACGCGTTTGAGGCGAGGGACGCTCTGCGTGGGAGCATTGGCTGACTGGTAAATAACACGCACTTTGGGAAGGAAGCGACGCTGCAACTCATGTTGACCATGTGGTTGTAGTAAAACCAAACGCGACGCAAACTCGAGCGAACGCTGCGCCGCGGGGCTGTTGTGGATGTCGCTGTAAAGATCGGTTCCGGTTAAAGCCACAATAAGGGGCTTCCTCGGATGCTTTGCGGCAAAACGTTCCACGGCAGCAGCGCTTTTTCGTGCGTGTAGCGCGATCAGAATATCGCACGGCTGGTCGTCGTATCTATCGTCAACTTTCAAACGATAATTTAGCGAACGCAGAATGGTGGCCCAGCGATCCGCGGTGATGCGATTTCCCACACGGGACTGCCGCGACGCCGGAGTGATGATCAGAATTCGCGACACGGCGTGAAAAACTACTCTGTTCCTGGTTGCGGGCTTGCTGCAGTGAAACCGTATTTTTCCAGCCGCTCGCCGATGGTATCTCGTTTTTCTTGAACGGTGAGATCGGTGCGACGTAGCTGGACGTGCACGTCGTGCTCAAAGGCGCGCATCAAAGGTGCACGCTGGACCAATGATTCAGCCATGCCTGCCGGAATTTTAATGACCCCTTCGTGATCGGCGTGGATCAATTCGCCAGGCTTGACCGTAATGCCACCCACCTCAACCGCCACGTCCATCGCGACAAAACGTAATTCCGTGTGGTGCGCAATGGTTCCTCGGCAATGGACGGCGAACGGGACTGTTTGGCATCCAGCTATATCGCGGCAATAGCCGTTGGTTATCACCCCTTGGCAACCGACTGAGTACAACATCTTGGCCATCCCATCGCCGATGACACATTCATGATCTGGACGTGAACCGACCGTTTCGACGATCCAAATGGTTGGTAATTCCATTTCGCTCGTGCGTTGAACCTGGTCGAAATAGGGTTGCAACATGTTTTTATTGCCAGGTGATCCTGTGTCGACTTGGCAAGTTACTGCCAGCCCCACCGTGGGGCCAATATCCGGTGTTTGTGATTGGATCGATCCACCCATGTACCACTCGTGTGCCGCAGTTGAGCCGATATGGCCCAGGGTATTTGCCAAAAGTGCGGTATCGAATTCCCGTAATGATTCAATCGTGGTCCGTGAAATCATGGTTGTCTCCCGTGGATGTGAGGCGGCTTCTTTGCATACGAAGGCCTGCAGGGCTACAGCGTGTATCGCCAAGCGGCAATATATCCGGTCTGTGGTCGGTTGTCCAACGCCATTGAGTATCTACGAGACGCGCTACAAGTACTCGAAATGGTTAGGGCTTCTTTAGCGTCATCAGGTACTCGACAACATTGACCAGATCCTCAGCGGACATCGTCTTCTGGAGATCCGCTGGCATCAGGGAGAGACTGGACTTGTTCATCTCCTCGATCTCGCCACGTTTCAGCTTTCGGGCAATGCCGTCTTCCGACTTGATGGTAACACTCTCTTCGTCCCGGCTGACAAGAAGTCCGTTGATAACATTTCCCGTTTCCAAATATACGACATACGTCTCGTAGTTGTGACTGATCCCAGCACTGGGATAGAGAATCGACTCGTACAGCGCCTGGCGGCCAAGTTTGCTGCCGATTTCAGTTAATTCGGGGCCGATCTCTTTTCCTTCGTTGTTGACCTTATGGCACTTGGAACATTCGCCGGAGTTAGCAAAAACGACCTGTCCTTGGAGGGCATCACCATGCATTTCCAGCAGCTTGTCGAGAGGCGGCAAATTGGAGTCTTTGGCCTGGGGGAGCGGAAACAGCCGAGCCGCCTCCGCTCGCAGTTCGGGGACGGGAGATGCGTTCAAAGGGAGCGAGGCCGCCGCCTTAAGTTCGTCGCCAAGCTGATTAGATCGTGCCAACTCGAGTAGCGTTTTCGCACCAGTGGTTGTCTTGGCCATCGCCCGAGTCGCCTGACGTCGCAGTTCAAGTTCCCAACCATCTTCCTGAACAATAGGCAGCAACCACTGCAAGATGCTGCCGTCAGCGGAATTTCCGAGTGCTTCAACGGTGGCGATCGCCGCTGGAAGATCGCTTCCTTGCACAGCAGTCGAGATCAGTTCGCCTTGTTTTTTGGCCAGCAAAACACGAATCGCTGCAACACCGACCTGGCCGTGCGGATCACTCTGCGCGATTGGCAGCAACTGCGAATAACGCTGGGCCACGTCATGTCGATCAATCAACGCTACAAGCAAAGCATCGTCATTGATCTTGTCCAACGCTTCGTCTAGTTTCGCCGGATCTTCGAACTTCCCAATCCTTTTCAAGGATTCCGCAACGATAAGGTGCTGACGTGCCACATCTGGAAAGGAAGACGACACCAGCGGCTCAAGTGTGCCGTCCAGATTGTCTAGTTGGAAATCAAAAGCTCGAAAATAGCGTGGCAAATCAGCAGTTGAAATCGAATTGTCTCGGATAATATCTGCCAGCAATTCGGATGTCACTCGTGCTCGACTGCGCCAGACGATGTCACGCGCCGCTGGCGAGCTGATGGTTCCGTCCAACTCGTCCAACCATGCTCCTAGATAGCGATCCCACTGACCCTCGGCACCAATTCCCAGTGCTTCGAGGTACCAGCGATCCTTGCCGTCATGTTGTTTTGCCAACCGGGCCCACAGTTGCGGGGCGTTGGCGGACGTGGAACCCCGCAGCGCGATGGCGCATTCACGCAGCACGGCGACTGATTCATCATTGACAAGGTGCTCGACGACCGGAATCAAGTCATGGTTTAACTGCCTGGCTAATCGCAAGCCCACAATGCGGATGTCTGGGTCGCCATCGATAATGGCCATCGTTACGTATTGGCTTCCCCGCCCGTCCAGCTTTCCCAACAGCCAGAGAACCCGCGCTCGCTGGCGTGGTTCCTCAAGCCTCTTAAACGCTTCAAGCAACTTCGCTTCGGCGCTGACTCCGGCCCTGTGCAAAGCTGTCCAAGCCATATAGCGGACGGCGCTATTGCAACTGGCCAATGCTCGAATAGCCCCTTCGACCTTCTTCAAGTCGAACTGGGGAACCGAGTAGGGATGAGCGATCGGAGCGACGCGAAAGATACGACCACGTTGGGGGTCCCCCATGCTGTGACCGCCAACACCGGGATCGTACCAATCGGAAATCATCAGAGATCCGTCAGGCGCGACGCACACGTCGGTGGGCCGAAACCAATTGTCGCGAGCACCAAACACGACCTCCAGTGACCGTGCCGTATATCCCGCGCCAGCGGGTGTTGCGGGATAGCATCGCACGACGTTCGGCACGGAATCGCAATGAATCAGCTGGTTGTGAAAAACTTTCGGCAGCAGGTTTCCCTCGTAGACACAGATGCCCGTTGGCCCCCCCTGCCCTGTGATCAGGAGATTGGGAATCACGCCGGGATCGTTTTGGTGCCAGTGGCGTGTAGGGATGTCCTCCGCTTGTCCAGTGCGTTGAGTCGGCCAAGCAGCGCCGGTGATTTCATCCTTGAAGCCATAATTTCCGAACTCCATCAGGTAGTTGATACGGACGCTACGGTTGCCATCGTCGTCGTTGTCCGATTGCCAAAGGGTTCCAAACGAATCGACGCAGACTTCCCAATTATTACGAAAATTCCACCCCAACGTCTCAAAGTCACTACCGTCCATGTTGCAGCGGAACATCAATCCTTCTTGGTAGGGTTGGCGGTTGGTCTCGACGGTATTTCTAGCCATATCGACAATGGGTTGGCCGTGTTTGTCTTTGACGCGGACGCTTTGATTGCCCATGTTGAAGTAGAGCTTGCCATCTGGTCCGAAAACAAAAGCGTGCACGCCGTGATCGTGCTGGACCCCTTCGATATTTGTGAACAGGACCTCTCTTTGGTCCGCTTCGTCATCGCCGTCGGTATCGGAAAGCACAAACACATTGGCGCCTGCCGACACGATGGCCTTGGTGCCTTTTCCCGTTGGATCAGGCAGGACGCAGATGCCGTGGGCCGAATCGATGTCGCGACTTTGATAAAAGACCGTCCGCTGGTCGGCGTGGCCATCACCATTGGCATCTTCCAAAATAAGAATACGGTCGCCTGCCTCGCGCGGCTCACGCTTATTCCTGACTGGGCGGTAGTTGACCGCCTCGCAAACCCACACGCGTCCGAGATGATCAATGTCGATGTTGGACGGGTTGACCAACATCGGTTCAGCTGCGAACAACGTGGCCTGCAGCCCTTCGCTGACATCGAGGGTGGCAACGGCATCTTGTGGGTTTCGACTGTTTTCAGCCGTGATGTTCTCCGAGGCCGCAAGGTTCTCCGAGGGTCGGTCGATCTTCTCGGCTTCCGCTGTTTCTCTTGAGCAAGCACTCAAACACGACGATAATCCAATGATGACGATCACATGACTAATCAACACAATTCTCCTTCGGATATAACAGGACACTACTTAGTAGTGTAGCAAAGTGCGCGAATCGATTCAGCCCTACAATTGATCATGCCGCGAATAGCGTCGTTTAACCGGCTGCCAGAGGAGACAGCTGAAAACGAACTACTAACTCGCGTTCAGATGCAATATCGCGTCTAAATTCGAGGAAGTTTTCCAGATCGCAAAACGTTTTCAGCTGACTCCGTCGGCCGCCGCGGCGCCGCGAGTTAACATCGCCACCCGATACAGGCTTGCACCCCATGTTCCATCTCTATTCCCTATACAACTAGAATACAGCCCACCTATTCACCGAACCCTGAAACAAACCGATGCGACTCTCCAACGACAAAATCAAGCGAGGCATCCTGCACGACGAACAATCCGTTCGTGACGCGGCTGTGTCGTTTTTTTCAATGTCCTCCCCTGATGATCGCACGGTCATACCCATGGCGACGGACGCGATAGAGGCTTTTGGCTACCAGCACGCATTTTCAGATATCGGTGTCCTTCAGCCCTTGTCTCAAACTGATGCGACGATCACCTGGTTGGCTGACGAATTCGTTCGTATAGGCAATCCTGTTGATCCCTTGCAATGGGAGTACGTGACGACGTTGTCCTGGTTGCTGGCGGCAGCCGACGCGAGTCTGTTGAAACGACGCCGCAAAGACATCGCTGGAATTCTCTTTTTGAACGCCGACGCGCGTGAGGCGATCGGCCAGCGGACCAAATTGCTTTCGGCAAATCTGGAGGAGTGCTGGGAGGAATTTGAACGAGGCTGCGAGACTCTAGGTGACGCGAGTCCGAATCCTCTAGGTTTATTGGGGCATGTATATCATCTGCTCGAAGCCATCTCGCGCGACCCACAAGAGTTTTCAGACGACGTGTTGTCGCTCTTATCCGAACCGCTGGACGTGCCTCCGGATCTTGTGCAAGCGTGGATGCAAGTCTGCGTTATTCGGGCAGCTGGCCAAATGCGTCTTGCCGATGCCACTGCGCATCTGGTCAAGATACTCCAGGAGCCGAACGAGGATTGGGTATATGAAGATTGCGTCAATGCACTCGCCAAGATAGGAGGTGACGACGTCGTCAAGGCGGTGTGGAATACGTGTGCTGTCGCTCCCGCCTACTTTCATCAATATGCCGCGTGGGTGCTGGAATCGACAGATAGTGATTTGTCGGTGGAAGCGGCACTTCAATTGTTTCAACAAGCGGACGACCTGGCGATCAAAATTGACTACGGTCACGCGTTGCTATCCGGATTCGCCGTCGACGGTATCGCACCGGTGCGGCAGCTGGTGCTGAATAACGTGGACAATGAAGAATTCGACGATCTGCGATACCAGCTCACGGCTGTTTGCACGCTGATGGAAGCCGAGTTTCCGGAGATGCAGGCGTGGCGAGAGGAGTTTCGCACCGCCGAAGAAGAACAAGTCCCGACGCCGGGCGTGGATTTTCCGGTCATCGATACGTGGAGCGCCCAGGTTATGGGAAGCAGTCCACCGAAGCAAACCAAACCGCAACAGCCACTTTCCATCCAATTTCCGAAGGCCTCCCGATTTCGTGGTGTGAGTCGCAACCAGCTGTGTCCGTGCAAAAGTGGCAAGAAATACAAGAACTGTTGCCTGCGTCGCTGAGGTGACGACTCGCAAAACCTATCTCCCATAAGGATCTCGATGAGCAAGCGATCTGATTTCAATTTAAAACAAGTCACGACTTCGCAGGACCGCATCCAATACCGTACTCCCATGAAATTTGGTGGTCGTGTGGTCACGGACGCTTTGGTCTTCAACGTTCATGCGGAGATTGAGACGCGCGCTGGCCACCGTGCCACGGGGCTTGGTTCCATGCCTTTGGGAAATGTGTGGGGTTGGCCAAGTGCAACGCTTAGCGGAGAACAGACGTTAAGTGCCATGAATGATCTTGCCGAACGCTTGGCCATGCTGGGCAACGACTATCGAGGCAGTGGTGACCCATTGGAAGTTACGGCTGAACTGGCCGAATCCAACCGTGCTGCGGCAGATCAAGTGGTCCAAGACAGCGGGCTGGACGAATCGATGCCGCGATTGGCGCAACTGGTTTCGGCCAGTCCGCTGGAGGCAGCGATCCACGATGCGTATGGAAAGGCGCTGGAACAAAATTCCTACGATGTTTTGAACGCCGATTACATCAATGCCGACCTGTCGCGATACCTGACTAACGAGTTTCAAGGCGAATTTCTGGATCAGTACACGTTGCGTGCGCCAAAAGCGACGATACCGCTGTACCACTTGGTGGGTGCGTTGGACCCGCTGACGGACGACGACCTTGACGACCGTTTAGACGACGGGCTTCCCGAAACGTTGGGTGAGTGGATCGAGGCTGACGGTCTCACGCACCTTAAGATCAAGCTCGCTGGTGACGATTTGGATTGGGACGTCGATCGCGTGGTGCGGATCGAAAAAGTCACTTTGGCGACTCAATCGAAACTCGGACGACAGGACTGGTATTATTCGTGTGATTTTAACGAGAAGTGTGCCAACGTCCAGTACGTTTTAGACTTTTTGAACCGCGTGCAGGAAAGTTCGCCTGCAGCCTGGCAGCGCATCCAGTACATCGAACAACCGACCCATCGCGACCTGCGGGCCAACCCTGAAAACCGCATGCACGAAGCGGCCAAGATCAAACCGGTCGTGATCGACGAATCTCTGATCGACCTGGAGAGTCTCATCTTGGCCCGCGAACAAGGATATTCGGGCGTGGCCTTGAAAGCGTGTAAAGGGCAAAGCGAGGCGTTACTCATGGGAGCCGCAGCCCAAAAGTTCGGTTTGTTTTTATGTGTCCAGGACCTGACCTGCGTGGGTGCCTCATTTCTACACTCGGCCAGTCTCGCCGCCAGAATTCCGACGGTGGCGGCGATCGAGGGGAATGGTCGACAATATTGCCCAGCCGGGAATCGCGGATGGGAGTCGTTGTATCCCGGCATGTTCGAGATCCATGATGGAACGGTGGCTACGGCGGAACTCAGCGGGATTGGACTCGGGTTCCCCACCGCCGGGCGCAATTAAACAAAGCTACAGTTTTAGGCAGCTTGACACCGGCACTAGTTAAAATCCTGATAGAGCGCTATCTTCCTTATCGTAAAAAGTGCCTCGCTCATCAATGCCTTGAATTGGACCTCTATGTCCTGCGCCTGAGGTGGAAGTTTTACGAAAACCTCCTGCCAGGTTGGTATCTGGTGAAACTCTGAAGCAACTGTCTCTTTGCCAACGGCGACTTCAAGCATCTGCTTGTTACTGAGACAAAACTCAATTAAGAGCCAGACACCCTAACCCACCCGTAACTCCTCTGGCAACTGGAGCATTCCAAGGCGGAGGGTTTCGTTGGGCTGGGCAATCTGTAAGAGCGGATATCCTTTTTCATCCGCTTGGGTTGCCTGACCAAATCTTTGGACCTTTTCGCCAGGTTCCAGCTGGGGTGCTTCAATCTGGCCGAGGTCAAATTGATGACGCTGCTGCTTGTCATGAATCAACAGCAGGCGGCGATCCACCTTCCTAACATTGACCGGTTCAATGGTATTGGAGATCGCAAAGTAAGGATCAAAGATTATGACGTATGCCCGCTTGCCGTGGAGCAACTTCTGGCGATCAATCAGCAGGCGTCTCGGGATGCTGGTATAAGGACCAACGCTACTGATTTGCCAGTTGTGCGGGACATACTGAATCTTGCCGGCGATGGCTGAGGAAAGGAACGCTGAATAGGCTGGGGTTTGGATAAAGCTGTGACCACAGACAAGAAGTTTTGAAGCATGGTCAAATTCGATTGGCTTGCCGCGATAGTAGGTCTTCAAGATGCGAACGATCTCTCCGGGCATGTGGGAGCCAATGTTGCCCCCCTCCAGGTACGTAAACTTTTCAGTGTAGACATTATTCTCTGAGCTCGTTGCAAAGTCTGCCGCATCAAGCTTAGGAGTAAATTAAGGTGAAAACCGCTGTAGATGCTCAGCGATAATTTCCACCGCCACCTCCCCGGTGCCCTCGGCTGGATGAAAGTCAATTGAATAGGAATACATAAACGGATACTCGGTCGCCTTGGCAGCCGAGCGGTCAGTGAAGGTGATGACTTCAATATCATGTTCAAGCAGCTTTTGCGCAACCCGTAGTTCCTTCTCATCAGGGTACTTGGCAAATTCGGGCAGAAATACTCGCGCAGCAACTGCATTCGCGTTGGGGTACATGACGACAATCAGTTGGACCCCATTGAGTTCCAAGAACTCATTCAGCGCCGCAAGCGATTCCAGGTTACTCTGCCATTTAATCTCGTGGCTCTGCACTTCGGCCTGGGTGTACAGCAACGTATGATCGGGGCCAAGGGTAAAGAATCCTTTACCGATGTGGCCCCAAGTATAATTATTGTAGGTCTGATACTTCTTCTGTTCCTCACGCCAGGCATCAGCAAATTGCTCGTTGATCTCCTCTCGTCTGTCTTCAATCAGTGGTAGGCGGGTGGCAATATCACGCAACTTCTTCGCGATACTCTCTTGCTTTGCCGCCTTGGCTCTCTCTGAAATGGGCGGATTCAGTCCCGGCGTAAATCCGGAAACATACTTATTTTCCACCCGAACGCCGGCTTCATTTTTAACTCCACCGTAAGTGTCAACGCAGCCAAAAAAGACAATCAACACACAAGCTTGTTTGAGTGAGCGCATTATTTTTTTTGACATGTCCCTTTGGTTACGGCCGTTGCCATTACCCAGAGCCCCACGTTTTTAAACATCTTTAATTTTTGGGAAAAAACCGCTATTTCCTCCCTGTCAGGGAACTAAAAGCCCGCCGGTTACGTCGTACCACAAGGTAGGCTTGTCGGACAAGTCGCCAGCATAACCGTCACGATCGATCTCACGCATCATAATCAAGGCGAAATATCATGATTCGATGCCACCCGTGTCTCTCCCCGATACTCTCGTTTCTGGTGTTCATTCTTGGTGCCATCGCCACGGACCGCGTGGCCCAGGGCCAGGAAACCGAGACGACCGCCGAAGCACGTACTCCGCTTCGCGAACAGAGCATTTACATTCCCTACGACAAACTCCAACAGATGTTCGAGCGGGAAGGTCGCGGCGTCTATCTTCCGTACGAACGTTTTCAGGAGCTTTGGAAGGCGGCACGCCAGGCTCGACCCGATACCGAGGATCCGCAGCCGCCACTGGATGCCCTCATTATTTCGATCAATAGCGAAGCCGTTGTTCAGGAAGACGTTGTCCAGGTCACTGCCACCATCCAGATCGACGCGCTGGGTACAGGATGGATTGAGGTTCCGTTGCAGATGAGTGACGTCGCGGTGCTTTCGGCAAAGCTGGACGATACGCCCGCGCGGATTATATTTGGCGATGGGGGACGGACGAAACTGCTTTTCGAAAAGAAAGAGGAGGAGCCGAAACGGATTCAATTGGTGGTCGAATATGCGAAGAACTACACCAAGGCGCCAGGGCAGAACTCCGTCTCCTTCGACGCCCCGCGAGCCGCAGTGAACCGCTGGCGAATTCGCATTCCGGAATCGGGCGTCAAGGTGAACATCCACCCTTTGCTGGTGGCGACCGAAGTTCCCGCTGACGGAGACGAGACGGCCGAGGGCGATTCGGAGGCGGGTGAGGATGAAACCGTGGTGCTCGCATTCGTTGGCGCGGCGCCTAGCGTAAGAATCGATTGGACGCCAAAATCAGAAGGCGCTATGGGACTTGACGCACTCGTCAGCGTTCAAGTCACGCAGCAGATTATCGTTACCGAGGGGGTCACGCGGACAAAGGCCCAATTGGCCTACGCGATCAGCCGCGCCGAGCTATCGCAGCTGACCATCCGCGTGCCCAAGGACCAGAAGATTGTCGAACTCCGCGACCCCAACGTTCGACAGTGGAATGTTGAGGAATTAGACGACGTTCAAGAAGTGACCGTGTCGCTGTTCGAACCAGCTACTGGACGTCAGAATATCACCGTCGAGTTGGAAAAGTTCACCGAGTCGACTGCGAAATTGGAAGTCGCACCGCCAATGATCGAGGCCGTGGGGGTTGGGCGCCAGCGGGGTGTGCTGGTCGTTCGCATCGGCGAGGGGCTCAGGGCCGATGCCGTGAGCCGCACCGGCCTGGTTCAGCTGGACACCGCGGAAATACCGAAACCTCTCGCCGACCAGCCATGGAATTTCTCCTACCGATATGCGGCGCTACCCTTTGATCTGGCGCTGCGCGTAGAAAAAGTTCAACCACGGATTAGTGTGGATCAATTGGTCGACGCCTACCTGCAGCCCGAATTATTGACGTTGGATCTTTACGCCAAATACAATGTCGAGCGGGCGGGCCTTTTTGAGTTGACCGTCGTCGTGCCCGCTGGATTCGAGGTGCGGCAGGTGCGTGGCGACACAGCCGCCGCATCTGAAAATCTGGCAACACCAGTCTCCGTTGACTCCTTCACCATCGACGACGATGACAACACCAAATTGCGAATCAACTTGTCGCAAAAAGCTCAAGGAGTCGTCGGGCTTTTTGTTCAACTGGAAAAGACCTTGGACGACCCGAATCTGCTGGTCCCGACGGGTGAGACCTCCACGATCAACATCAGCGTTCCACGCGTGAACGAGGAAGGACTGCATCAATCCAAGGGCCGTTTGGTTGTTTCCGCCCCTGAAAGCTTACGGGTCGGCGTGGGCTCTTTGACGGGGCTGCGTAGCATTTCGTTTGAGGAAGCTCGGCAGGAGATGCCAACCGGACGTGGCCAGCGCTGGTCTCAGCTTCGTCCGGTACTCGCTTTTGCTTTTGCCAAAGGGGATGTCTCTGCCCAAGTAACGGCCCAGCGGCGCTCACCACGAGTCACGGTCCAACAGTTGCTGACCGCGAACGTCGATCCAGGTGTCGCCAAATACGAAGCAACGTTTTTCTACAACATCCGTTATAGCGGCGTGAAATCGGTGCGTATTGATATTCCGGCGGAACTCGTCTCGTCGATTCGCAATGAGTCCCAGCAGCTGCGAGAGGAAACGATCGACCCGCCGCCGGAGGATTTGGCCGAGGGCTATGTCGCTTGGAAGCTGACTGGTGAGTCCGAATTGATCGGACAGCCTCATATTCGCCTGACGTGGGACCAGCCCATATCGGAGTTTGGAATTGGCAAAAGTGTTGACTTGGTAGTTCCTCGCTTGATTCCTCGAGATGTCGAGCGGGCGGACGGCCAGATCGTGTTGGTCAAAGCCGAAAGCATCGACTTGCGGCCTAAAGGCGAGACTGTGGGACTGGATCCGATCGATCCGCAACACGATTTGATGGGAGGTCTTTCCATCCCCAACGCGGCGGCTGCACTCGAGTTTCACGACGACTGGCAGCTGACCCTCACCGCGACACGATATCAGCTGGAAGTCCTCAAGAATACGAGTATCGAGCGGTCTCTGTTACGCATGGTTGTAACGCGTAGCGACCGGGTCGCGGTTCAGGCGATCTATCGCATGCGAAGTAACCGTCAGCGTCTCGAGATTAGGTTGCCTCAGGAAGTCGCGCCAGACCAGATCGAGTTTGACACGGATCCACTGCGCATCAACGGCCGGCCGGTTGCGCTCGAGCAGGGAGCTGACAAATCGACGTTTCTCGTCCCGTTGATGGGAATGGATTCGTTACAACCTTTCGTGTTGGAATTGCGCTACACAGCGGCCGGAACCACCAGTGAACTCCGCTACCCGTACTTTCCGGACGAACCGGCGGTCCAACAAGTCTACATGGCCGTCTACGTTCCAGAGGAGCGTTCGTATCTCGGCTCGCGCGGCCCTTGGACGGGCGAGATGGATTGGAGATCGACCGGACTCTGGAAACGACAATTGATACCCCGCCATGACATTAATGAACTGATCGGCAGGATCACTAACGGTGTTGAGTTAGGTGGTCACTCACCGCAGGATTTTCCAGTCGACGGACAACCGTTGCTGTTTTCCACTTTACGTCCACCTGAACCTGATGCAGGTGCTCTGCAGCTTTCGACGGCGCATGACAAATCACTACATGCACTGATCTTTGCCCTGATAGCCATTTCGGGCGTCACCATGCTTCGCCAACCTAGCACAAAGCGATTAGCAGCGATTTGTGCCGCTGTGGCGGCCGTCGTTCTCTTGGGCGTTTTCCTGCCAACGTTTTCCAACGGCCTACTCGACGGTTCGCTAATCCTCGCTGTCCTGTTGGTTTGCCTGATGTGGATCGGCGTTGCCGCTGTCCATACACTTCCGCAGCTGGCGAAGATTGGGTGGCCCGGCATTCATCGCCAAAGCGATGCAACGGGTGCAGCACCAACGTCCGCTGAATCGGAAGTAGTCGATGCCGATGGGGTCGACACGAAAGGAGGGGACGATGACGCAAAATAGGACCTACGATCTGTTCGTATTCTTGACGATGTCATGCCTCGCTTTGGCTTCACCCGGAACTGCAGCAGAACTAGTAAAAGAACCACTAGTCCGAGAGATTTTCGTGCCCTTTGAAGATCTTGAAGTTATCATGCAAGCCGGCGGCCAGCGCGTATTTCTCGGCCGCCAAGAGTATGAAGAGCTGCTGGCTAAGGCCAAGGTAACCGCCGCATCTCTGGCGCCGGTTTCGATCACATTGGTCGCGTCTATGCATGACATTACTGTCGAAGACCGGAGGGTTCGCATCTCCAGTCGACTGACGCTGGACGTTTCCAACGACGGCTGGCAGGCGGTCAACCTGCCGCTGCAATTCGTGGGCGTTCGATCGGCGACGCTCGACGGCCAACCTGCCGCTTTGGCCAAAATGGACAATGAACAGGGAGTCAAGGTTTTTGTAACTGGCAAAGGGAGTCATGAACTGTTGCTGGAATTGACCGCCCCTTTGGAGATTGCCGCAGCGCAGCAAATCATTCGTTATCAACTTCCCGCTGCGGCCACGGGTCTTGAGCGGTTGGTCATCCCCGGCAATGTCGAAATGAAGAGCGGCGCGAATGTTTTGCGTCGCACGATTGATGAGAATGCGGAAGTGACGCGATTCGAGCTGCTGCCGCAATCGCACGCCACCGAATTAGTACTCAGTGTAAACAACCGTCTGGCCCAACGAGATCGCGTCGTGCTGGCACGCGGCGTCCACGTTGCTGAAATCACGGAGACGTACCAACGGCTACACGTCACTGCCTCGATGAAAATACTCCACGGTGCCGCCGAGCAATTTCGTTTCGCGGTTCCTGACGATTTCGAGGTTACCAACGTCGCCACACCCCAACTCTCTCGCTGGGAAGTCAGCCAGCGAGACGGGGAACGTCAGTTGGAAATCGCGCTGCGGCAGCCTGCGACGGACACGGTCGTTATCAACATTTCGGCCCAGCGCACGACATCCCTGCTGGACGCCTGGAAAATGCCGATCCTCAAGCCGCTGGAGGTGGCCGGGACCGCGATGATTATGGGCTTGCTGGTCGAGCCACGGCTGGAAGTCCAAGCTCTCGAAGCCACTGGCTTGATTCCGATCGATGTCAATGTGCTCACCAAATCATTGCCGCCAACCGTACTGCAAGCCGAGCCAGGAGCGCCGGCCTTGCAGCCGTTTGCCGCCTTTTATGCTCCCAGTGAAAACGTCGGCATCGATGCCCGCATCACGAAACCAACGGGACGTGTGCGCGTTATCAGCAATACGTTGCTGATGATTAAGGACTCCGGATTGGAGGTCCAGGGAGGATTTGCTCTACAACCGCTGGCAGAGAAAATATTCGGTTGCAACTTCAGCGTCGAACCGGGTTGGCGAGTTACGGAAGTCACCTACGCGGGCGGACAGCCATTGGCTTTCGAACAATACGTGGACGATGACGGGACGGCTCGAATTCGCGTCGACCTTCCCCAGGGCGTACCTCCTGGTGAAGTCTACGGCATCTATTTTCGTGCCCAGCACACCCCGGTGGACTGGTTGGACTCCTGGAAATCGCGCGAAGTCCAATTTCCTCGCTTCGCCATCGCAGACGCGACGTCGGACCGAGGCGCGATTGCCGTTGTCGGTGGTGAGGATTTACAGGTTCTGCCAGCGGCCATCGAAGGGCTTGTTCCGCTCGACGAACGAAAAAAGGGGGCATTCAACCTGGACGAGGTCGCTACGGATCTCGCCTTCCAATACGAATCGCCTGATTTCACAGCTTCATTTGACGTTCGTCGATTGGAATCGCGGATGACAGCGGAATCCTATTCTTTTCTGAAGATTGAGCCCGGCAACCTGCTGGCTCATTACGAAATCATCTATGACATCAAGGCGGCGAGAACCAAGGTTCTTTCGTTTCGGCTCCCCGATAGCACTGCTGAGGAAGTCTCCATTCGCGGGCTGGACGAGGTCGCCGTCAAGGATTCGACATCGAGTACCGACAACGGTTTTCGCCAGTGGGAGGTAACGCTGGAAAAACCGGCGCGCGGCACCGTTCGCCTGGAGGTCCGTTTTCAACAGCGATTGGCACATCAGCAAGAGTCGTCGCAAGAGGACGTGGAACTCCTGATTGAAGACTTCTCCCTGCCCATCATGGATGTGACAGGCCTTGATTACCAGACGGGCTTCGTCGCCGTCGACGGCGATGCGGAGCTGGAAATCGAATTGGAAACTGACGCTCGTAAAATAGACGCCGGCGAATTGGTCGACGCCGATTACCAACCGGGGCGACGGTTGCTCGGCGCCTTCGGTTTTGTTGGTGATCCACTCGCCGTGAAGATGAAGGTAACCCGGCCAGTGGGATATGGATTGCCCACGGCGATTGTGTCGCACGTGGAATTGAACACAGCCATCGCGAAATCCGGATTGGCTCAAACATCCGTTTTGTATCGTTTGCGTATTAAGGCTGATTTTGTGCAACTCCAGTTACCGACTGATTCGACCTTGTGGTCGACGCTGTTGGACGGCTTGCCGGCCAAACCGCAACGTGACGGCGACCGTCTCTTAATTAGCATCCCCGCGAAACAAGAGACTGCCCCTCGTGAGATCCGTGTCGTCTTCGAAACACCAATTCAAGCGCTGAGCACCTGGGGCCACGTGCATTTGCCCGCGCCACGGCTGTATCTGCGCAATCGAAATCACCCGGAGCCAATTGAATTGCCGTTGGCCGACCTGCAATGGAACGTGACGTTGCCCAGTGGCTACGTTTTGTCGTCGAACCACGGCACGGTATTTCCAGATTTACAACATAGACCAACGCAACAGCAAATCGGCGCACGTCCAACCGCCGCCGAATATGCTGCAGCCGCTCTGATCGTCAGTCCATCCATCCATGCTGTTCGCGAGTCATACATAGTACAGGGGGAACTTAGGCAAGGAGCAACTTCACAATCTGCATTAGAACTCGGTGACGTAGCCGACAATCGCTTCAGGTCGAGGGCCGTCGAAGGCGAACAGCTCCAACGCGATTCCTTGGCTGTCGACTCAATTGAGATCTCTGGTTTACCCGCCGATACTCTGGAAGATGAAGAAAGTGACCCGTTCGACGACGCGGATGGCGAGGAGTTGGATGAACCATTTGGAGAAACAGCGGCGGAAAAAAGTGAGGACGCGGGAGGAGCTCAAGCGGATTTTGGGATACTGAGCGATCTTGTACAGAGCACGATCGAACCGGATAGTTGGGACGTCACGGACGGACGCGACGACAAATCAAAGTTGGCCAGAGGCACGCGTTGGGAATTCGAAGGGCGCCGCAGCCTCCAGATCGATCTGGTGACCGGCGACAATCAACTGGCCTTTCTCAGCCTCGGTGCCACGCCCGTGCTGGACGTGCGTCTCGTGGACCGAAATCGAGTAACGATGTTATCATCGGCGGTGGCCGTGGCGGTGATTGCTTTCGGTTTGTTTCTGCTGCCCACAACTACGCAGACAAAAGTCAGCTATGTGATTCTCGTGCTGGTCACCGCCACGGCATTGCCCGTTCTGCTCGGCTGGGAAGGCCAGCTCAGCACGATGCTCGATCCCGCCTTCTATGCGGCGATCGTATTAACTGGCATCTACATTTTCGTTGCCTTCTTGGAGTGGCTGAAGAGTGTATCGGGCCTACAAACCAGGATGACGACGACTGCGGTATTGGTAGTGGCTATGGTCCTGCTGAGGGGACAGAACAGTGCGTCTGCTCAACAGCCGGAGGTTCAGTTGGGTCCGCTGACAGTGAAATTGGAGCAGCCGGAACCACCAGCAGTCATACCGGCAGACGCCGTGATTATCCCCTTCGCCTTGGACAACCTGGAAAATATCGAGGAGGCGGAGAGAGTCATCGTGCCTCGTGAAAAGTACACGGAATTGTGGAACAGGGCGTTTCCGGACCAGAAGCTGAATGACGCACCACCAATTCCCTACGTCGTTTCCACGGCCCGATGGGAAACCAGTCTGAGTGACGACAGCGACCTCTTGCTCACCGGCCAACTTAATGTGGAAGTCTTCGCTGACAAACCGGTCTCAATCGTGCTGCCGCTGGTCGGAGGTGTGCTGGCTCGCGCCGAAGCGGACGGCCAACCAGCGCGAGTCCAGACCATCCTGTCTAAACCAGCCGAAAACGCAAACGAAACGGCTCAGCAAAGTGCCAACGCCAAGTCCGTCGCACCTCCCGCAGGAATGATCGCGATATACCTGGACAGCCCAGGGCCGCACAAACTGCAGCTGGATGTGCGATTTCGACGTACACGACGTGGAGGATGGCATGTCGCTCGTGGCCAACTACCCGTCGCCTCGGCCAGTGCCCTCGAATTGCGAGTGCCTCGCAGTGAGACGGAAGTACGGTTGACGGGCATCGTGGATCGAACGAATTACGAAACGGAGGTCCCTAACGAAACAATATCGACCGCTTTGAGTAGCACGGGTACATTTGACTTCCAATGGCGACCGAAAGTTGCCGCCGCCACAGTTGATCGCGCGTTAACAGCCCATTCAACGAGCATCGTCGATGTCCAAGAAGACCGTCTGCGGGTGATCTGGCAGCTGGAACTTGAGTTCCCGCAAACCGAGCGCGATATCTTCTCGCTGCGCATTCCCACCGATTATATCGTCGAACAGGTGCGAGGCGAAAACATCAGCAGTTGGCAGGTGGACGATGGGCAGATGACCGTCAACCTGTTGGCAACCGCGAGAGACAGACAACAGATAACTCTTCATTTGGCCAGGGCAACCTCGCTCTACCAGCAAGAAGCCATTGAATTCGACGTCCCAGCGGTCCAAGTCCCCGACGCCGTGCTCCACGATGGTCGCGTCGCCTTACGACGCAGTCCTTTGATCGAACTTCGCGCGATCAATACGGACGGGCTGTCTCGTACCGATTTTGGCACGATCAAGGTGGGGAGTTCCGACGCCGTGGAAAGTCCGCTGGGAATAAGGCCCTTTCAAGCCTACGCCTTTCACAACCCCACGTATACGTTACGATTGTCCAGCCGTCCGGTGGCCTCGCAGCTATGGGCCAAGGCCCATACACTGTTTCGCGTATCGGAGCTGGAACGCACACTGGAAAGTCGCATTCTGATAACACCCAACGGGAGACCAATCTACCAGTTGCAAGTGGTTCTGCCGGAGGGGTTGCAAGTGGAGAATGTCAACGCGCCCGGCGGATTTCAGTGGTCTGTGAGCGAGATCGAATCCGAATCGGCACTGCTTCTCTTCTTGGACGAGGGCCAATCCGATCCGTTCTCCTTGGTCATCAGTGGATTGTATGGCGAGCGAACCAAGATCGAGTCGGCGGAGTTGCCACGGTTGACGGTACCGGCGGCTGATAGACAAGAATCAGTTATCGTCGTGCAAACCGATCCTGGATATGACGCCGTCGCGGAATCTCTGCAAAACTGCGAAGCAATCCTGTTACGCAGCACGTTCGGTTGGTTGGTTCCAGATCAAAGACTGCTCTCGCGTCTGGCCATTCGCAGCACGAGCAATGAGTTCGGGGGGCAGATTCGACTACAGCGAAGACCGTCTCGGGTACGCTGCCAGACCATCAGCAATCTGCGTGTGACCTCAAGCGATTTTGAGGAAACCATTCTGCTGGACTTCACGATCGATGGCGCCGGAGTGCGTGAAGTTGTATTTACGTTGCCCGAGGGGTTGGCCGGCGCCGACATCCAGGCGCCGATGATCCGTACGAAAACGATCGAACCTATCGAAAACCAGCCACTGGTAAGAGTCCGGTTAAGTTTGCAAGACGACATTACTGGACAGTTCCGGGTACTTGTACAAAACGACCGACTGGCAACGAGCGACAAACACGACGTCCCCCTACCGATTGTGGAAACGGGCCGCGTCGAACACCAGTTCGTCAGTCTGGAAAGTGCCGGTCATCATGAAGTTGTCGTCGCCGAAAGTAAGGGGCTGGAGGCGTTGACGCGCCAGCAGCAGCAGTGGACGGCTTTGGCGGAAGTGTTGGGAACCGGGATCACCCAGGCGTTTGTGGTGGCCTCGGGAGCCGACACGCCCAGGCTCGCGGTTCGTTTGCAGCAGCGCCAAATGGTCGAGACCGTAGGGGCCCGCATCGTCTTTGCCACTACGCAGCTGGTCGTGGACGCCAGCGGCGCCTATCGGGGTGTGCAGAACTACCAGGTGGATAACTCGACCGAACAGTTTTTGGAAATTGAACTGCCCGAATCAGCCTCCCTGTGGACCGCCATGGTCGCGCGTGAGCCGGTCAAACCGGTCACGGGAGTCGGTAACCTGGTGCGGATTCCACTCGTAAAAACCGACCAGGGAGATCCCGATTACCCGGTTCAACTCAAATACGGCGGACGAATGGACCGCTTAGGGAAAATCAGCGCCGTGCAATTCCCACTGATTCGAACCAGAAATATCAAGGTCCAGGAGAGTCAAGTTCGCCTCTGGCTGCCGGAATCGTACCGCTGGTTCAATTTTGGCGGTTCCATGCGACTGGTCACCGGCGAAGCGGGGCTCATGGAGGGCTATCTGCAATACCAGGGGCGACAATTGCAGGCCGCGTTGTCCCACATGTCGAGTGAGAACCCCTACACACGCGTGCGTGCCATGAACAACCTGAAACAACTTTCATCGGGATTAGAAAACTATTCCCAATCCCATGAATGGTTTATGAAAAACTCAAAGCTATCCGAAACAATCCAATCTAATCGCAAAGCAATCGAACGTGCAGAGCAGCTGGCCGAAGCGAACAAAACGGAACAGGTCGAATTGCAGGTTGACAATCGCGGCCGCTTAAACGAATTTCTGGGACGCCAATCGAACGACTTTTCCATAAATCAAGTCAACGAGCAAGGGGCTAATTTCGTTTTGCCACAGGAGCCTAAGTCAGGGAAACCCGACGAAGACAAATCTCGTCAAATCCAGCTTCAGAAAAAGTGGCTCTTTGATAACAGTCTTGTGGTCGAAAATTTTCCGGAATCATTGGCAGAGCAACGGATTCTCGGCGAAAAGAAGAAGGCCAAGCAGCTTGACACCTATGATTTCGAGTCTCAACGGCGCAAGGACTTGGACCGTCCACAAGTCCAATCAGAACAAAGTCTCTCACAATCGCGGCGATCGGCAGGACGATCCAGTCAGGAAAAGGCGCAACGATTTGCGGAACGGCTGGAGAAACAACAGTTAGAAGGCTCGAACCGCAGAAACCTGTTCTTCGCCCAGTCAGCGAACCGATCAGGCATACTCAGCGTGGACGGCAACTACAACCAATCCACGGGGTCCCCACGTCCCAGTAATATGGGTTTACTCGGCAAGGATGGCCGGCCTGATTCGGCCAATACTAAAGATGGTGAGACGCAGAGAGACAGCGACATTAAGGGATTTGCCGGCGGAATGGGAGGAGGATTCGGTGGAGCAGGATTCGAGGGACCACGCATCGAACGCGGAGGACCCGCTGGCGGAGGTCTTGGTTTGGCCCGTGGCAAGACCGGATTGGTCAGCCTCGACGTGCCTGTTCCGCTGCGTGGTGTCGAGTATCGATTCACCACGCCACGGGGCGACATCGCCATCGAGGCCCGCGCGATTCAAGCCACCTTTTGGCATCGCCTGGTCCGATTGATTGCCTGTGTCGCGGCCATTGCCGTGCTCGTGCTGATTGTCCGTTGGATCAATCAGCGTGGTTTTGATACCGTATTTGGACGCGGCGTTTCGATTGTTGTGGTGCTGTTGGGGGCCATCATGTTCCTAGTTCAGCTCGTACCGATGTTAGCGTTGCTAATGGTCATCTTTGGAATTGTGCAATTGGTACGCGTGTGGCGGCCAGTGCGGGTAACGGCGGCAGGCCAGGCGTGACATCCTGAGTAGGCAAATCAAATGGCAGATTCGATTTCGCTCACTTCCAAGGAAATTCGATGTCACGTGGCTTAACCGTTCTATTTTTGGTTCCACAATAGGCATGTCATCCTGACGGAGCGCAATGACCGCTCGCGGCCATTCGTGGAGGAAGGATCTCGGAGGGCGCGCTGCGAAACCAGCCAACTTCGCGCTGCCAGCCGACGCCGGAAGTGCTGAACCCCGGATCGCTATGCTTGCGAGTTGGCTCGCAATGCCGCGCACCCTCCGAGATCCTTCCCTCGCCATTCTTCGCTGCGATTCGAATTCGCTCACTCAGGATGACATATTCGCTTTTCGCGTCCAAGGTGCTTCACGTTCATTCCTGACATCGTGCCGCGTAGTGAACTAGCGAGCTCGGGATGCCACATCGTACTATCGCACTAAATACATACTCGCTTAGGAAATACGAGAATTGACCCAACGGTCCAAACCCGGTAACCTGAATAGCTGATCGTTTCTTTCGTCACCTCCTGCCGCAACGCAAACACTTTCCGCTGGACGAGTAGAGATCATGCAAGGAACCACGGCAGTCACACGCTGGCAATCTCTTCTAATTCGCGTTGCTGCGGCTTTAGCCTTGGCAGCGGGATTTGTGGCTATTGGTTGCTACCATACAGAAGCGGGCGGCTCTGATGGGTTGCATGGCCAACTTGCGTGGTTATACGGCGCAACATTCCTGGTCGTCATCTGGATATACGCCGTTGCTTTCTTCTTTGGAGGACGGCCTGCACTTGAGCCAATGTTTTCCTATAACAACCTGCCGGCACTCATGGCGTACTATCGCTTGTTCCCATTATTGGGCTACCGTTTGGTGTTGCTGCCCTGTTTTTGTGACGGCGTGGACTGAGGAAGTGCAAACGCCGTCCACAGGCGAAAGGAAAGGTCCACGCGTGGATTGGTATTGTCACTGGATGGTTGTCGCTACTAATTTCTGCCATATTTTTTATTTGGTCAACTGAAGTCTTTTAGCATTGCATGGCGCCAATCCCATCAACAATGCGGGCGTCGAGAGATTCATCGGCGTGTCAGCGCATTTCTTAGTGTGGTAAGGTGGTTGGGTCACTGGATATCTTCTGGCCGGTTGCGGCGCAAGGTCAAAAACTACAAGCTTAAACGGTGCGATGCGATTTTAATATTACGCTTGGAGCATTGCGGAACGAGGCACCAAAAGTCACCGTCGTGCTTAAACGGATTGGTCGGGAGACCCATCCTACGCGATCTATCCACCTGGAGCTGAACCATGAAAGATGCATTCGCAGTTGATCTCAAAGGTTGTCGGGCGCGTCAGGCCAGACTTCTAGAGCAATTGCAGTCGCTGGACGTGGAACATGCGATTCTCATGCGTCCCGAGTCGGTGCAATGGCTGACGGGCGCTTATGTGTCGCCATTGTTCACGACCGCAGCAGCCATCTCGGCCGATGGCAATGTGACCCTGGTCGTTCCCGCCCACATCGCAGAAATGCGGCTGGCAGCATCGCAAATTATCCCGTACGACGGCCAATGGCTGGCCACGATCCGAGATGAACAGCTTACCGCCTGTCGGCAAAAACTGCTGGAATCGCTCCCTCATGGCTTCGCTCGAATCGGTGCGGAGTTCTCCTACCTGGATCGGACGTCGCAGGAAACTCTTCCCGCTGGTTTCATCGATATCGAGGAAATCCTCTTGCACCTGCGGCGACGCAAAGACCCCGATGAACTTCGCATGCTCGCACGGGCCAACGAAGCTAACCAGGCGATGTACGAACATGCGCGCAGTATCATCGAGCCGGGCATTGCTGAGTTGGACGTGTACAACCTACTACACACCGTGGCGACCAACGTATTGAGAGAACCAATCAGCTACTTTGGCCAGGATTTTCAGTGCTGTTCTCCAGGCGGCCCTCCTCGCGATCGCGTGGCAAAAAAAGGTGAGCTTTATATCCTGGACTTGGGGGTCGGTTATCGAGGTTACAGGTCGGATAATTGCCGCACGTTCAGCGTCGATGGTCACGTCAGCGGCGTGCAGCAAGAAGCCTGGGAAGCGATTGCCGCGGTTTTTCCGCTCATCGAATTGACGGTCCGGCCCGGTGTGAACTGTAAATCGATATACGAGCAAGTCAATTCAATGCTCGCCGACTTCGAACCCGGTGAATTCTCTCACCATTTAGGGCACGGCGTCGGATTGGCCCCGCATGAAGGGCCACGTCTGAATCCAAACTGGGATGACCCCTTCGAGCAAGGGAACTACTTTACGGTTGAACCGGGCCTGTATCACGACGAATTACGTCAAGGGATCCGGTTGGAGCAGAACTATGTCGTTACCGCGGACGGCGTTGAGCTGGTGACCCCTTGGCCTTTAGAGATGTAGGGGCCACTGGAAATGTAGTGTCTATCACCAAGACCGCCAACCGCCGTCGACCGTGACATTCTCGCCGGTCATATAGCTGCCGGCATCGCTGGCCAGCAGAATCAACGCCCCTTTCAACTCGCCAGGCCGACCCATTCGACCCATTGGCAGCTTATTGCAAAGCCGCTCGTGAAGTTGCCCGTCAACCTTGTCCGATGGAAAAGGACCGGGACTGAGACAATTTACACGGACGTTGTCTTTGGCATAGTACGCGGCCAAATGGCGGGTCATTTGAATCACGCCACCTTTGTGAGCGTGGTAGGCGACCGGGCTGGCAGCACAGATCCCGTCGTAGGTATCCGGATAGGACGCCACTTGACCGTACATCGAGCCAATCATGATCACGCTACCGGCAGCACTGCGATCGACAACGTGATTCCGCAACGTGCGGGCCAATTCGAAGTAGCCGGCCGTGTTGATTTGATGACGAAGAAACTCCTCGAATGTACAGTCGGTCAAGTCGTGGGTAACCGCCTCCAGCCCGTTATTGACCAGGATATCCACTTTTCCAGCGGCCTCGACGGCACTGGAAAAACCTTCGTGAATCGAATCGGGGTTGGTTTGATCGATGGCAACTCCGTAATGGCTCGCCTTGGTAATGGCAGGCAGCGCCGTCGCCGCTTCCTGCGCTCGCTGTGCATCCCGACTGGCGACGACGACATGGGCCCCCGCTTCGGCCAACGCATGGCTGAAGGACGTCCCCAGATGTCCGGTACCGCCGGTGATGAGGGCAACTTTTCCAGAGAGATCAAAAAGCTGCTGGATGGTTGGCTCAGAATACGTGGTGGTCATGTTGGTCCTCGGACAATGCACGAAGAATATTAATTATCGATTCCGTCGAGTTCCTTGGAAGCCGTTTCGAGTTCGTTCATCCAGCCACCGAACTCGCCGCCACGAACCATTATCGTTGCTCCGAATTCCCTCATCTCTCTCAACATTTCCTCACTACCGGTCGGTCGGCCCCAGTCTTTGCCGTGCTTTTGGCACGCGGCGTTAACGCTTTCGTAAGCGGATTCCAAGGTGAGATCTGTCTCTTCATCGACGGTGATTCGTAACGACAAATCGGCAGGCCCCACGAACACAATGTCAATTCCCGGGACTGCTGCGATCTCTTCGACGTTTTCAACGGCTTCGGGAGTTTCAATCTGCGCTACCAAAAACGTCTCCTGATTCGCGTGTCGCGTATAGATTTCCGGGTCCGCCAGGCTAAAGTCGGCGTCCAAACCGGCCGCATCAATCCCACGTTCCCCCAAGGGTGGAAATTTGACGGCACGGACCAACTCCTTTGCCCTTTCCGCCGTGTTGACGAACGGGATCATGAGCCCCGTCGCGCCATCCTCGAGAAACCGATACAAACGGGACATCTCCGTCGTGGGCGGACGTAACATGCAGTCGATGTCATACAAGTGACAAAAGGCCAGCAGTGATTGAATCTCGCGATAATCCATCGCTCGGTGCTCAAGATCGAGCCAGATACAATCGTACCCATTACTTGCGGCGTGTCGCACGAAAGCTGGGATGAAGTGTCCCAAGCCACACATACGGACGATCTGGTTGTTCCGAATCTTCTTGAGGGTTTTGCTTTTTCGCATATTTAAAGTCCGTTAGATTAGCCGAATGACAAGTGAATATGAGCGTCCGCCGATTTGATTGTAGATATGTATGCAATTGACACCAGCGGATAGTGATGAATCCCTACTGAAAAACTACCTTGACGGGTTTACTGGTCAACACCGCTTGCCCGAGAAAAATACTTCCGCGTCAGATGACTGGGCGGCGGACCGGAAATCTTACTGACGACAATGGCCAGAACCAGCGACGCCACCACACCCCAAAACGCGGGATGAAAACCCATTAGATTGATCCGGCCGTGACCGACCCATGTCGGACCAAACAAACCGACCACAACGGAAAATCCGCCCAGCATCGACGCTATCGCCCCTTGCCGAGTCATGCCGGGCCAATAGAGTCCCAGCACCATCGGCCAGAGAAATACGGCAGCTGTACCACCAGCCACAAACACGATAATTTTTTGTAGAAAATCAGGCGGATGGGTCGCCAAGACGGTCACCACAACCCCAACTATCACGGTCATCGCATAGCTCGCCCACTTCATCGTACGTTGCCCGACGTGGGGATTAATCGAACGTTGGTAAATGTCGCGAACGGCACCGGAACTGATCAGTAGCAGCAGGCTGTCCACCGTCGACATCACCGCGGCAAAAGGAGCGGCCACAAAAATCGCCCCCAGTGCCTGGTGCCAGATCCCCATGCCTGCCACGACTCGGGTCGCCACCAGCACAATCGCTCGATCCGAATCTTCAGGCGTTAAAAGTGGCAATTCAGAGCGAGCTGCCATCACAACGAAGACAAGCGGCAGATAGATCAGCGCGTAATAAATCGTCACCGTCATCATGGCGCGATTTAACGTTCGTGAATCCTTGAAGGCCATAAGCCGGACCAACGTCACGGGCTGGGCCATCCCGATGATCGTCCACATGAAGAAAAACGAGATGATCAATCCCAACGAGTGAAACGGTGACCCCTTGTTGGTTCGGCCCGGCCCAAACAAAAATTCCTCGCCATGCAAAAATGTGTAGCGATACTCGCTGGCTTCCTTCGGGAATCCAATCACGCCGGTCGCGCCTTGGCCGTCTTTATCATTCTTGTAGGGGATTTCGACTTCCAGGATTTGACCAAATTCAGGGTGCTGCTCGATCGCCTGTTTGATGTCATTGGCCGTAGTCGTTACGGTGCCGTCTGCATCCGTGGCCATCGTGACCTGGACGACTTGCCCATCACCGACGGCGTTGGCCCAGGCAATCTTCAACACGGCCTCCGAGTTAACCGGTTTTAAGTACACCAATTCCGCAGGAATGGGTTCCGCGATCGCTCGCACGGCCAGGTCGTTAAAGGTACCCTTTTTGCCCTCAGGTCCTGGTACTGACGTGATGGCAAGGGGTGCCTGGTTGGCCAATTCGCGCGTCGTATTTTCCAATCCACCAGTTTTTGAAAGCACAATAGGGACGAGGACGACAACGCCGATGCCCATGACGATACCCTGCATCACGTCGGTCCATACGACGGCGCGAAAGCCTCCGTAAGCGGTGTAAACAATGACGGTGACGGCAAACACCAACAGGCTGATTTCGTAACTACGCGACCATTTCAGATTAAAAGTGTCTTCGATGATCAATGCGCCCAGCTTGAATTGGGCCACAAGAAAACAGATCGAGAAAAAGATGATCAGGCAACTGGCGATCAGTCCGACCGTGGTGGACTCAAACCGGTCACGTAGCACATCGGGAATCGTTATGGCATCAGTCTTGCGGGCGACTTGATTCAATCGTTTTCCCAGCAGACCCATCGTCACCAGCGGCATGATCATGTAGCCGGCGATCCAAAAAGCCAGAATCCAGCCGTGGCTGTAGATCAACGAAGGGTACCCGCCAAAACTTCCGCCGGAAGCGCTGGTCGCGGCAAAGGTTAAGGCCAAAGCCCAGGTGCCAAGTCCCCGACTGCCGAGGAAATACTCGCCTAAGAACGACTTGCGGCTAAGCAACTGATGGGACAGTCCAGCCAACACGAACACGCCGAGGATGTAGATGACGAATACCGCCATCGTTATGCCGCTGGTCTGAGTCATCTACTATTCCATTCCTTCATTCACTGTTTTCCGGTGACGCGTCGGCACTACTAAGATCGTCTTCAACAAAAATGAAAAGGCAGAACCAAAACGTAGCGACAATGCAGAACAGCCAGGGCATCACTACTCCGTAAAACACCCAATCGGGGATCCCCAATCCAAGTGGTGTCGTGAGCGTCGCGGGGTCACGATCGAACGACGTTAGAGGCCCGACCATCTCACCGATGGACGGGCCCGTCGAATCTGGATGTGGCGGATGCGACAGATAGCCATAGAGATAGCAATAAGTGCAGTTGTAGATCAGGCACGCGGTCCACAGGATCATGATGAACCAGGCCTCGCGCCGCGTATGCCGGAAGATCGGATCGTCGTTGACTTCGGTTATATCGCGACTCACGTCCGCCACCATGATCCTCGCATTTTCGTTAGCCCCTGCTAGAACGGTCTGGCGTCAGGCTTACAGAATTCAATTTTCGCACACATTGGCTTAATTAGTGAAGGCGGTTCGGCAATGCGCGGTACTAGGACATCGTTACAAGATTGTCGCGAAAATTGAATTCTGTAAGCCTGACCCCATCTCTGGCCGGAAATGGGTAGATCCCCTCTCAGCACCCACAATCTACAATTAAGTGGCCCACAAGCTCAACCGGTTGAGTTATCCTAGACGGGTAGGGCCGAACCGCGGCTAATTTCACCCTCAAACACTTTCCAACATCGGATATGGCGGAAGATCCCACTCGAAAAGTATCTGGCCTCGCAATGACGATATTGGTGCTGCTGCGCCTGGCCATCGGTTGGCACCTGTTATACGAGGGCCTCTACAAGTTGGAGCTCGCCGCCTCCGATCGTCCGTGGTCGTCCTCCAGCTATCTCGAAAACGCGGAGGGACCCTTCGCCAGTCTCTTTCGAGGTCTAGCCGGTTCTGATGAGGTCCCGAAAACGGAGAAATTTGAAGACAGCATAGTACACGAGGATTGGCGGCGAGACCAGACCCGCTTTGTCCGCTTCTACGGCCTCGACGCCAATGGGCAAGAGTCGGTCCAGGGCGAAATGGACGTTGCCGTAAAACAGTGGCAGCAGCAGGTGCTTGAAGACAATCAATGGCAGCGGCGGATCCATCAGTATCGTCAAGACGCAGGACGCAACTGGGATTCGCTGACGTCCTCCGAACGAAAACGACTCGCCAGTAACGATGCGGCGTTGAGCGGCATGGTTCGATCGATCACGCTCAGTTACCACTCGCAGCTGAACGGGCTGTTGAGCGCCGAGCAACTCGGGCGCGGCGATTGGAAGAGTTCCGAGGGCGCGGTGGGACGAGTCAATTGTTTGGTCACCTGCGGCCTGGTCTTGTCCGGCGGATGTTTGCTGCTGGGATTGTTCACGCGAAGTGCAGGCGTTGTCGCTGCGGCGTTGCTGTTGTCATTTTATTTGGCGATGCCTCCACTACCGGGACTTACCGCGACCACGCTTGGCGGCGGCCACTTTTTGTATGTGAATAACAATTTAATTGAGGCGCTGGCCGCTTTGCTGCTGGCTGCAACTCATTCCGGGCGTGTGGCCGGATTCGACGTAGTGCTGGGACCCATCATCGACGCCGCTCGCCGTTCCCTATTTTCTTCCGATAACCATCCAGACAAATCGAAAGGCTCTCCCGATGCATCTGAGCCCTGAGCACAAGAAGACTGGCAGGCAAAACTACTTCAATGCCTTGGGAGTCACACGACGTGATTTTCTGAAAGCCGCCGCCGTGGCTCCAGCCGCCGGGGCATTCTATTTCGGCTACACGCAACTGAGTGGCGATCCAGTTCGAGCTGGATTGATCGGCACGGGTCACCAAGGAAGCGTGTTGCTTTCCCATTCCAATCCAGAGTATCTGCGATTCACCGCATTTAGCGACATACGTCCTTCGCAAATACAGCGGATCAAGTACGGAGATGAGGGCAAACCATTGGATGCTGAACATCAGGGGTTTTTGCGCAAGTACGACCTGAGTGAGGTCCAATTTGAACAAGAGGTTCAGCAGTACGACGACTACCGCCAGCTGCTCGAGGACAAGAGCATCGAGTTGGTCGTCATCGCGTTGCCGTTGCATCTTCATCACCAGGTTGCCGTGGAGGCGTTGGCGGCGGGCAAGCATGTGTTTTGCGAGACTCTCATGGCCCAGAACTTGGGCCAATGCAAGGAATTGGCGCGTCAGGCGGCTGACTCCGATTTGCATTTCGCCGTCGGCCATCAGCGGCACTACAGCATTCTCTACAACAACGCATTATCCATGATCGAGACAAATTTGTTGGGCGACGTGCGACACATTCGGGCACTTTGGCACCGGAACAATAGCTGGCCAGTCCTGCATAACACCGAGCCTCTTTTCGAAAATGGCATTCTGCAGCTCCAAGATAGCTGGCGCGAGGCGATACCCACGCCGGATTTGACGATGGACTACCAAAGTCATGGCTATGAGTCGCTGGAAGAGTTGGTCTGGTGGCCGCTTTATCGCCGTACAGGAGGCGGCTTGATGGCCGAATCCGGCAGTCATCAATTGGACGCCTGCAGCCTGTTGCTGGGCGAATCACGGCCGTTGGCGGTGAGTGGCATCGGTAGCAAGAGCTATTTCGAGGACGACCGTGAAGTCGATGATCACGTTTTTGTCACGCTTGAGTATCCAGGTTTCGAACATCCACAAGGAAAGCACCAGGGCAGCGATCCGAACGATATCGTGATCGTCACCTATTCGTGTCTCGGCACCAACGCTTTTGAAAACTACGGCGAGCAGATTATGGGAACTCGCGGCACGATGTTCATCGAGCAGGAGCAAGACGTCCTGCTGTACAAGGAAGCGGAGCCGGGAGAGACGATCAACCCCAGTTTGACCGAGGTGGTCGTTAGCGAAAAAGCAGCGGATCAGGCGGCCATGGTCACCTCGGCGAGCGACGCTGGCTCCAGTGCGTCTTCCGGATGGGCTCAGGCCAACGCCACCGGCGTTTCGGGCCGCGGCTATCGCGAGCAGCTCGAGCATCTCGCCTGGTGCATCCGTAATCCAGACTCGGAGAATCGTCCACGATGTGGAGCTGGAACGGCGCTGGTCAATGCGGTAACTGCCGTGACCGCCGATCTCGCCATTGCCAAACGGCAAAGGATCGAATTTAAGGCGGAGTGGTTTGATGTGGGGAGTGATGAAGTGCCGGATGGGGTGTAGCGCCAATCACGCCATCTCGATCCGCTGATGCTCAATCTTCGATCGATCAAAGACCCCCATCCCCAGAATCCCAGCCAACGGAATATGTTGAGGCTGGCGGATGTGAAAACTCTCGCTGCTGCGACGGCCGGCCAAATCAGACTGGGGCGGCACAAAGCCGGTCTCGCTGTCCAACCCCATCCGCGCCACCGACGGCCAACCGTGCAACGCCCGTTTGGCGTCGATAATTTCCCAGCCAACTCGGTCCAACGCCACCGGATCGGTGGCAAAGAGTAGTGAGTTGTATTCCCACGTCGCAAAGCTACTGTTCCAGGCACCGGGACCGCCTTCATAGGTGCCGACTAACCCATCCAAGATCTGCAGCACGCATTTTTCACGAGTCGGACCCAGCGAGGCCGCTGCCGGGATAAACGTCTGACAATGATTCAGAGTCCCCTCGTCCGATTCCCCACTTGGCGTCGTCTGGATGCCATTGATGTGGCTGCGCGCCACGTTGTTAACCATGCCATGCGACATGTTTTTCAAGGCCAGCGTGACACCACCGGTGCGATGGTCCTTGAGGACGGGAATGTTGATGATCTTGTCGACTTTCTGAGTGACGATCTTGGACAAATGGGAACGGAAACGGCGATCGTCGTCGGGGTGGTGTATCGTCTCGGGTTGGCAAATCGCCAGTTCGCGGTACACATCTCGGTCATAACCAGCCACGTTCTTTAGCTTACGCTCCCCCCGAACCTGCCCATCGATTTCCAATTGGGTCTGATCGAAAGCCACCGACGAGCCTTCCCAGTGGACACCATCGGGTAACATCGCCAGATAACCGGCTTGGATAATCTCGTTTCGGTAACGTTCGAAGACGAGAATGTCGGAAAGCGCGACGCCCGCCGAGGCCAAGCCACTTACGATTTCGTGGACCACCTCGTAACTGGAAACCGAACCTGGTCGTTTCAAGTCCACGACCGGACCTTCGTAGTTGGGATTCACCCAGTTCTTGGGGGATTTTCCGACCGGCACCACTTTGATCCCGACTCGGTCTCCCTTTTGAAAAAAGTAACGCCAGGCATCGACGGGCGTTTCGGCCTCCGGAACCAGCTGCGACATGCCCTGTTCGATCATCGCTTTGACAACCACCGGATCACGTCGGCCCTCGCTCACGGCGCCAGCGTGGCCAATTTCGATAACGCGGCCCGAAAACGGCCCTGGAGCACCGCTACCACCGCGGTTGACGGCGACTCGTTGTGCCCCCGTATCGGCACGTCCACACCCCATCCATCCGGCGATTAACCCACTGGCTGCAGCCCCACCTAGAAAACCTCGCCGGCTGAGGCCGTCAGAAGCGTCTATTATCTTGCCGCTTTTGGGACATCGTTTCATGTTGTAGACTCCTTCACTGATTCTACCACGGAAAAAAGACCCCCGCGAGCAAGCGGGATATCGATTTGGTGAGTGATCACCAGGTTGAACCGTGCGTTGTCGGCGTAGCCTGGGACTCCCGTCCCGGGCGTCATTTTTCTCGGGTTGCCGTAAAAGGTCGCTGTAACCTACGGAGGCGAACCCCGCGCCCGGGACGGGAGTCCCAGGCTACGTGGCGTTTGCCGCATCCCCGCATCGATTGACCACCGCTGTCAGCCAGCAAATTGACTTAAATCAACAGTCCGAGAACTCAGGAAGGTCTTGAATCTTGGGGCGTGGCTAGCCCTTAGAGGGTTTTGCTGACTTCCCTTGGCGCTGTCATAATGCGATGGATCGAAACCACATCGCGCTGGGACGCAGAAAATCATGTCCATCACCACCAACCATCGCGAATGCCTATCCGCATGGTTCCAATACCGGCAGCTGACTGCCGATGAATTACAGACCTTCGCGGATCAGGGTTATCTCGTTCTTGGCCCTATCCTCACCCAGCACGGTCTGCAGCGGATGCGGGACGAGTGTATGACGGCCTGGAAGAAAGAAAAGGGGGAGTTCGATCCAAACGGCAGCTGGTTGGAGAATGCCTTGCTCATCAACATACATCAACACAGCGAACTCGTCCGCCAGTACTACTATTCCGGGCCACTGGTGGACATCGCGACCCAGGTGATCAGTCCCAATATCAAAGCGGCGACCGCCCAGCTCACGTTCAAGCTGCGCGGGAACACACAGTCCTTTGCCTGGCATCAAGATAATTCCTACGGGGAACTGGATCCCTACAACGCAATTTCCTGTCTGACGGCGCTGGATGATTCCGACGAAGACAACGGATGTCTTTGGTTGGTCCCGGCCAGTCACAAGCAGGGTCAGGCCGATTACGTGTACTCTATTGAAGACCAAGCAAATCGGCGTGTGGTCGAATTGGATGTCGACGATTCACTGGCCGTCCCTATGCCGCTGAAGGCCGGGTATTGCCTCTTCTTTCACTGCCACATGCTGCATAAATCAGCAGGCAACAACTCAAAAGACCGAGACCGTCGAATTCTGTTCATGCGCTATGCGGATGCGGATGCAGTGGAGGTCGGCAACGATCGCAAGCCACGGCTCGGAAGATTGTTGCGTGGCGAGACTCGTTTGCAAGAAGTACGGGATTTCGAAGCGGATTTGCCGCTGATATGAGAGAAATCATTGGATAACAACTCACTAGCTGGAAAAACAGCACTCGTCACCGGCGCCGTCGGTGGAATTGGCAGCGCCGTCTGTCGAGACTTGGCGGCCGCTGGCATCACTATCATTCCGATCGATATTGACGCGGCAGCTCTGGAGGCGTTGTGCCAGAAACTTCCCGCCAGGTGCTATCCACTGGTTGTGGATGTTTCCGACAGTTCCGCGGTTTCTGAAGCTTGCCAACGCGCGTTCAACGAATTGGCTCCAGCCGACATCCTGGTGAATTGCGCCGGCATTCTGTCCAACAACAAGCTGGCCGCAACCGAGGTCGACGAGTGGCGGCGCGTCATGGCGATCAACGTGGATGGCTCCCTCCATACGACTCAACAAGTGATCCCGCACATGCAAGCGCAACGATGGGGCCGCATCGTGAACCTGGCGTCCTAGGCCTGGAAATCGGGAGGCCTGACGGCGGGGACAGCCTACACGACGTCGAAAGGAGCCGTCGTCAGTCTGACTTTTTCAGTAGCCCGTGAATTT
>Ga0310121_10000165_pt1 | contig 68945 bp, 56 predicted proteins | sample CB27_Tmax_986_MG_FD_203504 | JGI IMG/M metagenome (GOLD analysis project Ga0310121, IMG submission 203504) | Marine microbial communities from Western Arctic Ocean, Canada - CB27_Tmax_986 | ecosystem: Environmental > Aquatic > Marine > Oceanic | place: Canada: Western Arctic Ocean | collected... | reverse complement strand
CCCGACGTCCACCGCCCCATCGCTGCCCTCGAAGCGGTTGTCCGGCCCGATCGGGACATGCACCTCTTCGATCCAATTGCGGTTGAGGTATCCAAAGTGCATCGTGAAACTACCGTCATCGTTAATCGACCACCCCTCGAAGACGGGCTGCACGTTCTGCCCAGACCTGAACTTCATATTGTTCCAGTCTTGGGCCTCGGCCGAGGCCGAAACACCGAGCAGGAGTGCGACAAGCCCCAAACCGAGAAACCATCGGAAACTTATTGGCATAACAACACCCGTGTACTCCTGTTGCAACTGTTTATCCGTATAACCCAATTTATGGGCTTCCCGTTTACGGGTTTTCAGACTTCACGCTATATACCGCCGTAACCGCGCCGCCGCGAACACCCCCACTAAACGAAAAAAACAGAACCCGGCAGGGGGTACGATTCCCCCTGCCGAGCCCCGTGAGTGAGAGAGGCAACTTTACTACTCGACTAGCATATTCCTGCTAGTTGTTGTCGCTGGTAGCTTCCGCCTTGGCCTGGCGAGCCGCCAACTCCTCCGCGTACTCTTCGTCGGTCAGGTCGTACCACCCGATCCACGCGAAGCCCATCTCGTCGATGGTGCGGCTGCCATTGCCGGTCCAGTTCGACGGATCCGGATTACCCCTATGGCCTTGCGAATTATCGAAGTAGCTGACGGTGTGCAGAATCGTCCCCGCGGGCACGATCGGCGCCACGTCATCCTCGTAGTTGTAGACCAGATGCCAGTTGTAGTCGAAGTTCGCACAGCTCACGATCTCGTTCGTGACCGGTGTGGTCGGATAGATCAGCTCCAGGCACTGGTAAACGCCGAGGATATGCATGTGCGGCTGGAACGCGGTGAGCTTCGCCGCACTGTTCAGCCGCTCGTAGCCGTCCTGGCGGACCCAGGCATCGCCGGCCGGAAGATCTAGGTCGGTATTGTGCCGTGCGAGCTGCTTCGACCAGCGAATGTGCTCAGGCACCGTGCCCTGGGGCGCGAACACCATGCCGAGCTCGATGCCGGCCTGGACGTCCTCACCAACGGAGTGCAGGTGATAGCTAACCCGCGCCTTCTTTCCAGGCGACAGCAGCTTGCCCGTGCCAGGCGGATACTGCTCCGCGCCCTTGCCCGATGCATACTCCACCAGGAACGTGCCCTGGTCTTGCGTGCCATCGCCATTCAGGTCGTCGTAGTCCATGTCCACGGCATACGAAAGTGCATGATGCACAACCTGACGTGACCGTGCGTCCACCGGGCGAGTCTGGATCGCTGTAATGTAGCGGTCCTCGGTCGTCTCGAACGGGGCGTACAGAGAGCCGAAAATGTCAGGACCTTCCGCCGGGACTAGATAATCCGGATAGCGCACGACGAGATCCGGCTCGCCAATCTGCCACGCTGAATGGTCCGGGTACTGCGGCATCTCCGGCATGTCGGCCAGGTCGCCCTGAGGCGCGCCCGCGTCAACCCAGGACGCGATCATGCTGATCTGCGCGTCGCTCAACGAGCGGTCGTCCTTGAACTCTTGGATTCCGATATTCTTGTCGATGTGCCAGGGCGGCATCTCCCGGGCAACGACGCGGTTCTTGATCGACCGAGCCCATGGCCGCACCTCGGCGTAGGACGTAAGCGACATCGGCGCCATTTCGTCGGCCCGGTGACAAATCACACACGACTCAAACATGATCGGAGCGATGTCCTTAGTGAACGTCACATCGTCCGACGCACCCTGCGCCGCTGAGACAGCTGGCATTGCCAGTACCGCGACTGCGAGAACCGTAATCCACGTGAACTTCCTGTTAGCCATGAGGCCTCCCCTCACTACTGGTAAACGGACTACTCACTCGACTGCGCACAGTCTAGATGACCCGCGCCAACCTTGTCAAGAGATAAAATACCGGCGAGAAAGATGTTGTGTCCTCAACCCCGATACCCCCCCCTGGACACCCCCCTGGGCCGTGCGCCAACGCGCGATCGCGCCGTCTCGCGGCCTCGGGTGCCCCATTCTACGTCACAAACTACGTCAGCGCGACGGCGAATGTCGTGGGACCGCCAGGGATGTCACGAAAGACCGCGCGAGATCGGCCGGCAGCAGCACCGTGCGTAGGACGGCAATCCGTAGCCGCAATGCGTCGATGCCTGGTTGCCCGACCCGGCTGGCCAGGTGGCTTACACCGGCTCGTGACCTGACCCTCGCTCATCGACATAGCCGATATACGGAAGCTCGCGATAGCGGTGGGCGTAGTCGATACCGTAACCGACGACGAACCGGTCTGGAATCTCGAAACCCACATAATCGGGCTGGATGCGCACGCGGCGGCGCGCTGGCTTGTCCAACAACACGCACAGGCGCAGGCTAGCGGGCTGCTTGCATAGCAGGTGCGTACGCAACCACGCGAGTGAGATCCCCGTATCGATGATGTCGTCCACTAGCAGTAGGTGCGCGCCCGCGACCGGCGCGCTCACGTCCAGCCGTAGCTGCGGCTTGCCCGAGCTGACCATCCGGGATCCGTAGCTCGACACCTGAACGAAATCACAGCAAGCCGGCGTTGTCAGCTCCCGCACGAGGTCCGCCATGAATACCCAGGCCCCGTTCAGCACGCCGACGACCAGCAGCGGCTTTCCGGCGTAATCGGCTGAGACCCGGCCGGCGATCCGCCGCACGGCATCGGCCAGCTCGTCCGCGGAGATAGCGCAGGTGACCGACAAATTCTCGGCGGGCACGTCGGATCTTCGATGTCCGCTTCCGGTGGGTGCATGGGAAGACATGACAACGGTCTCGCGGTCGGTGCGTCCCGGACGTTGTCGAGCAGCGTGCGCGGGCTGCTCAGGTCGTCACGCTGGCCATCAACGCGTCAACCCCCGCCTGGGCCACCACCTCGTCCTGATCCGGAGTACCGGAGCTGCACCCGATACCCCCGACGATCTGCCCATCGACGAACACAGGTAACCCGCCGGCGACGATCATGAAGCGTCCCTGATTGCTGACGTGGATCCCGAACGCGGGACCACCAGGACCGCTGATCTCACCATACGCCCGGGTCGAGCGCCGCGCGCCCGCTGCGGTGAACGCCTTGCTGATCGCCACGTCGATGCTCGTGATCCGCGCACCGTCCATCCGATGGAACATCAACAGGCTGCCACTGTCATCCGTGACGGCGATGTCCATGTCGACGCCGATATCGAGCGCCTTGGTTTCGGCCGCAGCCATCATCACGCGCGCGTCGTCGAGCGTGAGCTTGTGTACCGTTCGCATAGGGTCGTCCTCCCTCCCGTATTATCATCATCTATCAGTACGCGTATTGGTACGCGGCCGCCATGATTGATCACCGCCGGCCGGGGACGCGGCTTCGCCGGCGGTCAGCACGATGGACACGAAGACGGTACGGTGCCCGTACTGTGGCGAGCGGCTGGTGATCTTCATAGACCGGTCGGTCCGCAAACAGACCTACGTCGAGGACTGCCAGGTCTGCTGCAGGCCGATCACACTGACCGCCACGGTGGACGCGGGTGCTGACGGCCGCGTCCACGTCGAGGCTCGCTCGGAAGACGCCTGATCTGAACGACACCGTCGTTCGCTACAAGCACGGGGGCCTGATCTAATTCGCTGTCTGCCGGCTGACCGCACATCCTTGCGTATTTGAGGATGGTCCGTCAGTTTCACGACCGAGCCACGCAGGGTCGATCCCGGCGCCGCTGACGACCGCGGCATCCAGCGTCTAGCGACGAATGTCGGTGCGATAGTGCGCCACCGCAACTGACACCGCCCCGTCCGGGGCGTCGGAGGATGCGACCCGGGTCACGCGGCCCCACGCAGCCACTTCGGTACGCCGTGCACCATCGAACGGCATCTCCAGCCGTAGATCGATGTCCGCGCCAACGGCGAGCAGGGCAAGGTCCGGCGCCGGTGGCGACCAGTGTCATCCAGCCCTGGTCCTCCATGAACCGACCCAGCAGCAACCGCACGTTCGGGTCATCATCAACCACGAGAATCGTCGTGCCGCGCGCAGATTCGGACATCACGTAGGGACTCAGGCTACCCCGCGTCGCTCCGAGAAGAACACGCACTGATCGTCTTGTCGACGATACGCACGCTCCGACATCAGGCGCCTCTCACCTCGCACCTAGCTCCAACGCCACGATCCGTTCCCGATCGCGGGCGTAGAGCATCGTACCGACCAGCGTCGGCACCGTCCACGCGGTCGTGTCGAACAACGGTGTCGTGGCGAGGGTCTCGAGACCATCTGGGGCCAGCCGCACAAGCGACAGGTCGCCGTCTTCCTCCATCAGGATCGCCTTGCCGTCCGCAAAGAGCATGCTCGCACGGCTGAACCCGCGCGCGCGCCAGGCGGTCTCGCCGGACGCCACATGGGTCGCCGTCAGAATCGCCGTCGCGCTCTGGCCGCTGGTGCCGTAGACGAAGTCACCGATCCGTAGCGGGTTGAGAAAGGTAAATCGGAGCCGCGGGTCGTACCACAATTCCTCGGTGTGGACGACGTCGCCGTCTAGAACCAGCCGGATCGCCCGACTGCCGCCGATGTACCCCGAGGAGAAGAACAGGATCTTGTCGTCGTCATCGTAGAGCGGCACCTGGAAATTGAAGTCGTTGCCGGCGTCGTGCGCGTGCGCCCAGCGCACACGCCCGGTGTCGGGGTCCATCCCGATCACCGCCTGCCCGGCGAAGACGATCAGGTGCAACCGGCCGTCCACCGAGATGAGCCCAGCCGGCGAGTGGGACACCAGAAAGCTGCCGGCCCGCCAGACGACCTCGCCATCGCTCTGCCGAAGGGCCATCACCGACTGCCCGGGCCCACCCACCTGCATGATGATGGTGTCCTTGTAGGGCAGCGGGGTCACGCCATACCCCGGCTTGACCATCGACCGGATCAGCAAGGGGGGCGCCCCGAGCTCGGTCACAAGGTTCTTCGACCACAGCAGCGTTCCGGTCGCCGGATCGAAGACGTGCAGCTCCTTGTTGGTACCGGAGGTAAAGAGACGGCCGCCGACAATCAGCGGCGTGGCGTGCGGGCCGGCGCCCTGCCCGAAGTCCTGGTTTCTCGACGGGTAGCTGTACTCCCAGAGCGTCTCGCCGGTGGCGGCGTCCATCGCGATGACGGTTTCGCTCGGAGTCCACGGCTGACCGCCGCCCGGGCCGTGGGACACGCGATACATCGTGAAGAGCCGCCCGTCAGCGACGAGAATCGCCGAATGACCGGCGCCGAGCGGCCGGCTCCAGATCTCGGGCGGGCCCGACTCGGGCCAGCTCTCCGCGAGCCCGCTAACCTCAGTCATGAAGTCACCCCGCGGACCGCCCCAGCGAAGCCACTCAGTCTGCTGGGCGACGGCGGCGACGGGTGAGCCGAACAGGACGAAAGTCGTCAGGACCAGCGCCGCTATTGCGGTGGTGTCTCTCCCGAAACGTTTCACTCCACCTCCCCCTGAGAGAACTCCTGGCACGGCGTCGCCCACGCCTCGCACGGACCCACCGGCTGCCCCAACGCATACACCAGCCAGTTGTGGGTCTCGCCCTCGAGCGTCGTGGTGTGGGTCTCGATGACGAGCGTCCGACCGTCCGGGCTCAACGACATCACCTCGTACATGGTCATGGCGCCCTGACGCCCCTCGGCCACGAGCCGGTCGCCGTCCCACCGGGACGCGGCGCGCATCGTCGTATCCCGACCGACCGGAATGGTGAGCTCACGACCGGGCGTGTAGGACCAGGCCTTCAGTCCGTTCGTCTCGGCGCCGATAATCAGGGTGCCATTGGCGGCGTGCGTGATGAAGAGCCGGTCGATGTCGTCGCCGCCGCGCCCTCCGCTGAACGCCGGCGCCGTGAACGTACTGGCGTCCCGGTCCAGCGTCCACATCCCGGAAAAATCCGGCCGCTGGGCGGCCGCCGGCGCCGTCATGACAACCGTCAACAGTCCCACCGCCCGCCACGTCCCACGCATCACGTCTGCCTCCGCCCTTTGATCAATTGACGTGTGGCTCCGCCCCACACCCCGGCGTGGTCGCTTGCGGAGACCCCAACGCCCCGCGCCGTGACCTCACGACCGCATGACGGGCTAAGTGTGATCACTTCCACCGGGTTCCGCAAGTCCGGACCGGCACTGCTGAACCCACTAACGTGGGACTCCGACCCACACCCCGGCGCGGTCGCTCGCGGGCGCGCGCTGGCTGTCGCCGACGGTCCCGAACGAGTACACGTTCACGTTTGGGACGGCATCACGGGATAGTCGATCAATCTATAATCGATTAATCGCTCAGCGGACCACCCCGGCCGTGGACCGCATCCGTCGACCGGTCGATATGCGTCGCACAAGGAGAACCGAACACCAATGCTCACCCACATGTTGCACGCCTACGACCTCCAGCTCAACCTCGCCACGATGCTCGTCAAGGACATTCCCGACGACCAGATGTGCGCCCAGCCCCATGGTCTCGTCAATCACCCCACCTGGAACCTCGGTCATCTCGTGCTGTCGGAACACCAGACCTGCGAATTGATCGGGCTCCCGTCGACACCGCCGGACGGTTGGGCCGAGCTGTTCAACGCGAGCGGGACACCCAATGCCGATTGCAGCGCCTACCCTGGCAAGGCGGAGCTACTCGCCGAGCTCCGGAAGATTCACGACCGGTTGCGCGCCGCGCTCCCCGGCATCGAGACGGCGGTTCTCGATGCGACACACCCCGACGAGAAGACCCGCCAGTATTTCCCGACCGTGGGGACACAAGTCGCGTTCATCATGACCTCGCACGAGATGGACCACCTCGGCCAGATCGCTGCCTGGCGACGGGCCGCCGGACTCGGGCCAGCGACGTAGCGCGTGCTGACGCGCGTCGCTCCGAAGGCGGGCGCGGTGGGCGACGTTCGCGCAGCGCCAACGCGAATCTGTCACACCGCTTCCCCATACCCTGGTCCGATACCATGAACGAATCCGTCCTATTTGATGCGCTGGCCCGATACTGGGGCTACCGCGAGTTCCGTCCCCTGCAACGTGCTGCAATCGCGGCGAACCTCGACGAGCGTGACAGCGTCGTCGTGCTGCCCACCGGCGGCGGCAAGTCGTTGTGCTTCCAGATGCCGGCGCTGGTGCGACCGGCTGACGGTCTTGGTCTCGTCGTCTCGCCGCTCGTCTCGCTGATGAAGGACCAGGTCGATGGTCTCGTGGCAAGCGGGATAGCGGCCGCGGCGCTCAACAGCTCGCTGACTCCAACCGAGCGGCGACAGGTCTATGCCGATCTCGACGCCGGACGATGCCGGCTGCTCTACGTCACCCCGGAGCGACTGGTCGGCGAGGGGGGCGGGTCGTTTCGCGCGCGACTCGGCGCGTGGGGTGTCCAGTTCGTGGCGGTCGACGAGGCCCACTGCATCAGTCAGTGGGGTCACGAGTTTCGTCCGGAGTTCCGGCGACTGGCCCGTCTCCGTGACGACCTGCCAGAGGTTGCCATGCACGCCTTCACCGCCACCGCCACCAGACAGGTTCGCGACGACATTGCCGCCCAGCTGGCGTTGCGCGACCCCGTAGTACTGGTCGGCTCGTTCGATCGGCCGAATCTCGTGTACCGGGTGCTAGCCCGCACCGGGCTCAAGGACCAGATCCGCCGCGTGCTGGAACGCCATGCAGGTGAAGCCGGCATCATCTACTGCGTGTCGCGCCGAGAGGTCGAGCAGGTGGCGAACTGGCTCGACGGACGCGGTCATCGTGCCCTGCCCTATCATGCGGGCCTGCCGGACGAGATGCGTCGCCGTCATCAGGAGGCATTTCTCGAGGAGCGGGCAGACGTCATGGTCGCCACCGTGGCGTTCGGCATGGGCATCGACCGCTCGAATATCCGGTACGTCATCCACGCCGGTGCGCCGCGCTCGCTCGAGCACTACCAGCAGGAGTCTGGCCGCGCCGGCCGCGACGGGATCGAGGCCGAGTGCGTCCTGCTCTATTCCGGCGCCGACTTCGCCCGGTGGCGGCAGATGCTTGAGCAGAACGGCGAGCTGTCGGAGCACGCCGGACGGCTGCTGCGCGACATGGAGCGCTACGCGGCTGGCACCCGCTGTCGCCATCGTGTGCTGGTCGAGTACTTCGGCCAGCCTTTCGAGCGACCGGCCTGCGACGCGTGCGACTGGTGTCTCAAGGAGCTGGAGCGTATCGGCGACCCGTTGACGCTCGCCCAGAAGATTCTGTCGACAATCGTTCGAACCGGCCAACGCTGGGGTGTCGGTCATGTCGTCGACGTCCTGCGCGGCCGCGCCACCGACCAGGTAGCCACCCGCGGGCACCTGACGCTGAGCACGTTCGGGCTGCTCGCCGACGTCCCGATCGCCGAGCTGCGCGGCTATCTCGATCAGCTGACCGAGCAGCGGCTCCTGCTGCGTACCGACGGACCCTATCCGGTGCTCCAGCTCACCGACGACGGCGTGGCGGCGCTCAAGGGCGGGGCGAGCATCGAGCTGTATCGGCAGCTGCGTCCGACGTCGGGTCTTGGCAAACGCCAGCCATCGGGAGATCCGGCCGCCTGGGATGGTGTCGACCACGGGCTGTTCGAAACACTGCGCCAGTGTCGTCTCGAGGTGGCGCGTGCGCGCGGCGTACCACCCTACGTGGTTTTCCACGACAACACACTCCGTGACCTGGCACGGCGGCAGCCGACGACACCAACCGAGTTGCTCGAGGTCTACGGGATCGGCGCGCGGAAGGCGGAGGACCTGGGACCGAGCGTGCTCGAGGTGATACGGGACTACCTCGACCAACCTGGCGAGGGCGATTCGGAATACGTACCCTAGTGGAGAAAGGTCAGTACCAACTTCGCAGCCGCTGCTCGTCAGCGGGTGAGACATGGAACAGGTCGTTGGGATAGCGCCGATACTCGACGATCGATCTGTAGATGTTGGACGCGTCCTGCAGATCGAGCGAGAGACCCGCCAGATACTGCAGCCGAAGATTCCGATCGCGGTTGATCTCGGCATTCCGCAGCCAGGGCTCGATATCCGGGCCCCATCCCGCGAAGGTTTGCAGCAACTCCACCGTCGATCCGAGACGAACCTCCACCAGCGACTCCCGTAGCGCGTGGTCGGCACTGAGCTGCCCGGCGATAAGTTCGCCATCCACCCGTGCGGGCCCGACCTGTCCGAGCAACACAAGATCGTAGCCCGTCTCGAGGTAGTCGCTGTTCCACAGGGTGGCCTGCGGAAACGACCGTACGAAGGTGCCAATCTGGCTTTTGGCCGACAACTCGTCGGTCTCATACAGCGGCACCCACTGCGCTACGACGCCGCCCGGACGCAGCCGCTGCTTGACAAGCTCGTGATACTCCACCGAGTAGAGACTCGCCGCGCCGCGCACCCACGGGTGAATCGGGTCCGACGTGATGACGTCGAACTGCTCGTCGGTCGTCGCCAGGAAGTGCCGCGCGTCGTCGTAGATGACCTCGGTTCTGGGATCTGCCAATACACCGTGATTCTCCGCCACGAACTGGTCCGACGCCGCGAGCACGCTCGGCTCGATCTCGCAGATGACAATCCGCTCGACCTCCGAATGACGGACGAAGGACCCGGCCGTCACACCCGCACCCATGCCGACCACAAGCACGCTACGCGCCGCGCCGTGGACGAGCGCGGGCACATGCCCGAGCATCCGCTGGAGCCGCATGTCGCGCTCCAGAGTCGAGGCGACCACCTTCCCGCTGATGTGGATCTGCCTGAATCCAAACGCGCTGTCAGTGACAGCAACCGACGCGCTCACCCCTTCCCTGGTGTAGAGATACCTGTCGATCGTGTCCCACGAGGCGATGTCACGGCCGAACGCGATCAACCCGTTCGGGGTGGCTGGCACCGCCCACAAGCTGGCCACGGTCGCGACGGCAACCAGCCCGCCCAGCAGGGCGGGTCGAAGCCCCGAGCCACGAGACAGCGCCGGGACATGGCCGGCGCCGGCCGCCACGCCACGCCGCGTCACGAGCATCAACGCCACAGCGGCGGCCGCGAGCGCCACCAGCACCTGTTGGGCCCGCTGTGTCCCGAGACCAGGAACGACCACGAAACTGAAGAGGACGGTGCCGACCAGGGCGCCCACTGTGTTAACCACCGACACCCGCGCCACCAGCCGCCCCGCATCGGACTCTCCCGCGTTCGCCGCCGCCAACGCCAGCGGGAAGCTCGCCCCCCAACACAGGGTCGCCGGCCCGATTGAGATACCGCAGCGGACGATGTCATGGACGAACAGCAGCGGTCTGGACGCCGCCACCCAGGGCAGCCACTCGTCGCCAACCTGCCAGAACGGGATCTGATACCCGATCATGTACGCGCCGTACGGCAAAGCCCCCAACAGCACGACCTGACACCACGTCAGCGCGAGATCGGCGCGGTCAATACGTTTCGCCAACCAGGCGCCGCCCAGACCGCCTATCCCGATTCCGGCCAGGAACACCGCCAGAACCAGCGAGAAGTTGTACACAGTCGCGCCGAATAGCAATGACAGCTGGCGAGTCCAGATAACCTCGGCGCCGAGCGCGGCGAGGCCGGAGAGCCCGATGACGGCCAGCACCCCCGGTGGCGCGGGCGCGGGCGCGGGTTCCGGCGGGTCGGACACTCCAGCGCCTGGACTGGAAGCCGCCAGACGCAGCGCCACCAGAGCCACCGCAACGTTCAGACCGACGGCGGCCAGCGCCGCCACGACCGTGTCATGCACGCGCAGGAGATAGAAGCTGGCGATGAGCACCCCGGCCACCGCACCGATGGTGTTCGCGGCGTACAGCCAGCCGATCTGCGCCACCCCAGTTCGCGTCGTGCCGGTCCAGCGCGCCACCGCCGGAAGCGTTGCGCCCATCAAGACGGTGGGCGGCAGCAGGCAAATGACGCAGACGACGGCCCGCAGCAGCACGCCGCCCAGACCGTAGCCGACTGCCGAGAGATAGACCGTCTGGACCGCGGGCAGCGTGACCAGCAGGATCAGCCCGATGACGCCGATCGACAGCTCGAGACCGGCGTAGACGCGCAGCGGGTGCCAGGACCTGGGCACGAATCTGGGCAACGCCACGCTACCCAGCCCCATCCCGCCCATGAAGCCCACCAGCAGCGCGGCAATCGAGATCGACGAGGAGCCGATGACGAACAGCAGGTCATGGAACCAGACGAGCTCGTAGATCAGAGTGGCGCAGCCGCTACCGAAAAATAGGAGCCGCAGGGCGCCCATCTGCACGGGCCTGTTGCCCGTGTAAGCATCGGCCGGCGCGGCCGTAGTGGCGGACATGAGTAGGGGACGACCTGCAACCGGGCCGCGCTTACCGGCCAGAGCGTGGCGCCAGCGCGCATCACCGTCAGCGCACCCATTGTACGGGTGACGCCGGATCCAGCGCCGCCACCGTATCAACGCATCGACGCGCGGCGGGACGTGTACTGTATGCCGGTCGGCTCACCGCGCTCAAGGGTGTGGACCTGCTGGTCAACGCCTTGCCGCTCGCTGCGGGCCACCATCGTGGGAGACGGACCGGACCGGATCGCGATCGCGATCGAACGCGCTGCGGCCCACTCTACCATCGAGCTCGAGCTCCTCGGGCACCAGACGCGCGCACAGTTCGAGAGACTGATACGGTGGGCCGACCTGCTGGTGATACCCAGCCGCCGGCCCGAACCGTTCGGTCTGGTCGGCTGCGAGGCGGCCGCGGTCGGACTGCCCGCGGTCGGCTTCGCTGGCGGCGGGATCCCGGAGTGGCTCGACTCGGGGATAGAAGGTGAGCTGGCGGCAGCCGACGCCGACCGCGGGGAAGCTCACCGATGGGATTGTCGCGGCGCTGGGGGACCCGGTTCGGCATCACCAGCTCCGCGGAGGCGCCTGGCGGATGGCGAGCGATCTCTCGGGGCGGGATCACGTCGCGCTGCTCGAAACGGTGCTTCGACAAAGCGCCGGCGGTTAGATGACCGGCGTCATGAGTACGACCGCGTTCGGCCGCCGATACATCCTCCCCCACCGCCTTGCTCGTCGGTCGAATACTGCTGGTATGCTCCCCCCGTCGCGCCCACAGCGACACGTGCGCGGCATCCGTACGAGTGTGAGGCCTCGATGCGGTGGCGTACTTGTGGCGCGGACCACTGAAGGTGGTCCAAGACGGCGGCAACGGGGTGCGACGGTCTGCGACCACCCACGGACGGCGTATCACAGGAAGGGCGGGAAGAGAGGTCCATCAGATGAAGATCATCGTCACCGGTGCAACCGGTCTCGTCGGCACGGCGTTGCTGGAGCGGCTCGGACCGGCGCACGCGGTCGCGCGCCTGGTCCGAGGGCCGGCGGGACCGGACGGCATCCCGTGGGATCCGGCTGGTGGCACGGTGGACCCAAGGGCGCTGTCTGGCGCCGACGCCGTGGTGCACCTCGCCGGCGAAGGCATCGCCAACCGCCGCTGGTCGGCCACGGTCAAGCAACGCATCAGGGACAGCCGCGTGGCCGGCACCCGGGTGCTGGCGGGCGCGCTGGCGGCGGCCGACCGGCCGCCCCCGGTGCTCGTCTGCGCTTCGGCCATCGGGTACTACGGCGATCGGGGCGAGGAATTACTGCACGAAAAGAGCGGGCCTGGTCACGGATTTCTGGCCGATGTGTGTCGCGCCTGGGAGGACGCGGCGGCGCCCGCCCGAGACGCCGGCATCCGCGTGGCGCATCTGCGGACCGGCGTGGTGCTCTCTGCGCGTGGAGGCGCGCTGGCGCAGATGCTGCCGCCCTTCAAAATGGGGGTGGGCGGCATCCTCGGGGATGGCCGGCAATACATGAGCTGGATCTCGGTCGAGGATCTGACCCGAGTGATCGTGCACGCCATCGAAACACCGAGCCTTGCCGGCGCGGTGAACGCCGTGGCGCCGTCGGCCGTCACCAACCGTGAGTTCACCCGGACGCTGGGACGGGTCATTCGACGACCCACCCTACTCCCGCTACCGGCGGTGTGCGCCCGTCTGCTGTTTGGCGAAATGGCCGATGCGCTGCTGCTGGCGAGCGCCCGGGTCGTGCCAGCGCGCCTGCAGGCTGACGGCTTCACCTTCACGCACGGCGGGCTCGAGGGTGCGTTGCGCGCGGCGCTCGACTGACGACGACGCGCCGCATGTCCGGCCGCACGTCACCGAATGAGGCGCCGACACGCGTGGCGCCGCCTGTCGGCCGTGGCGCTCCCGGGCCCAGCCATCCTCTTAGTCACTCACGACCAAGTCACTTACTCAGGCACGGGACGAACCGTCATGCGGTTGCCTCTCTATCCCGCAAACACAAAGAGAGCCCAGTGTTCATCAGGCCGGCCAGACCGGGGTACGATGCACCGGCCAGGCCGGGTGTCGTACGCTATCATGCTGGCAACGATCACGGCTGACATCTCGACGACGTGTCCGACACCTACATCCCCATCGGCACCATGACGCGCCGGCTGGCACTCGCTGCCTGTCTGTTGCTGGTCGCGCCAGGATCTGGGAGGAGCCAGACCCCCGACGCACCGCTCACGCTGATCTCGTCGGCGGGCCGACGACTGTTGCCGGCGGTCGCCTTCGACGGTCGCCGCATGATCGACCTGCGGGAGCTGGCGGCGCCGTTCGGCCTAACCATCGCCGATGCGCAGCAGCCGGGGCGCCTGACGGTGTCGCGAGGCGAGCAGGTGATCGTCCTGACCGCGGACGAGGGCCTCGTGTCGGTCGCCGGTCGGCTAGTGTCCCTGCCCTCGCCACCCTTGGAGCGCGCCGGTATCTGGTATGTGCCGCTCGACTTCATCGGGCGGGCGCTGGCGCTGGTCCACGACCAGTCCGTCGAGCTCCGGCGTCGCTCCGGTCTGGTGGTCGTCGGTGACATCCGCGTGCCCCAGGTTGTCGCCCGGTATCAACGCACGGGTCCGCAGGCGCGGCTGCGTCTCATGATCACGCCGGCGACCGAGCACGTCATCGAACTGGAGCCCGACCGGCTAGTGATTACGTTCGAGTCCGACGCCCTCGACCTCGTGCTGCCGGACATCGCCCCGGACGATCTGGTGACCGGCCTGCGCAGCGCCGGGACGCGCCCCGCGCTAACGGTCGACCTGGGCGCAGCGTTCGGCGCCTACACGGCGACGAACGAACCAGCGATTGGCGGCGGGGGCGAGCTGGTGCTCGACTTGCGGCCGACCGAGGCGACATCGACCCGCGTCGTGCCACCGGCCGCCCCGCCACCGCCAGAGGCCGGTGCCGACGCCGACCTCCCGGCATTGTCAGAGCTGGCGCCGCCACGAACCATCCGTGCGATCGCGATCGACCCCGGTCATGGCGGCGATGACACCGGCACCCGTGGACCAAACGGCACCCTGGAAAAAGAGGTCACACTGGACGTCGCGCGCCGGCTGCGGAATGCGATCGAGAGCCAGCTTGGGCTCCGGATCGTATTAACCAGGACCGCCGACGCCACCGTGGCACTGGACGAGCGGGCGGCCATCGCCAACAACAACCGGGCGGATCTGTTCATCAGCCTCCACACGAACGCGTCGCTCCGAGAGTCGGCCACCGGCGCCGAGGTCTTCTATCTCAGCCTCGACGAGTACGATGAGGAGGCGCACACGGCGTCCGTCTTCACCGGTCAGCCGATCCCGGTGGTCGGAGGCGGCTCGCGAGTGCTCGACATCGTGCCGTGGGAGCTGGCACAGCTCCGCCACGTGGATCAGTCGGCTCGATGGGCCGAGATCGTCGCCGACGAGCTCGGTCTCCGGCTGCCCATGAGCCCGCGCGGACTCCAGCAGGCGCCGTTCCGCGTGCTCGTGGGCGCCAACATGCCAGCCGTGCTGGTGGAGATGGGGTTCATTTCCAACCCCGACCAGGAAGCGCAGTTGACGTCCACGACGTTTCAAGCCGCCATCGTGAATGGGTTACTGCGCAGTATCGTCCGATATCGCGACGACGTGGCGGGGGGGGTGCCGGCACCGGGCCAAGCTGCAGCCGTCCCGGCCGAGAGGTCGGACGCGCCCCAGGGACAACGCCCGTGAAACGTGAGTACTGGATCTACGGGGCGCTGGCCGCGGCCGCTGTGCTGGGCGCTTGGGTCCTCCTCGTGGGGTTGCCTCGCTGGTACGTACCCGAGCCCGCACCGTCCGCCGGGACGGCGGCGACCGACGGCGAGTTCGTCGAGGTAACGCTCTTCTACATCTCCGACGACGGGATGCAGCTCGTCGGATTCGAGCGACGCCTGAAGCGGCAGGCGGCGCCGGCCGAGCAAGCGCGGATCATCCTCGAGGCGCAGCTCGCCGAGCCGCCGGCCCCGCTGCTGTCGCCGATTCCGACCGGCACGCAGCTCCGCGCCGTGTACTTGACGGAGCGCGGCGATGCCTTTGTCGACCTGACCGAGGAAGTCACGCTCGGACACTCGGGCGGCTCGCTCGAAGAGTTGTTCACGGTGTATGCGATCGTCAACGCCGTGACCACCAATCTCCCGGCGATCCAGGCGGTGCAGATCCTGGTCAACGGCCGCGAGGTCGACACACTCGTCGGCCATGTCGATCTTCAGCGTCCCCTGGAACGGAACATGCTATGGGTCGCCGACCACGAGGATGTGGCGGCACCTCGTCCGACGTCTTTCGGTCGGGAAACCTCGTCATGACTCAAAACCAGCGTAACGATGCCCGCCCGGCGGACGCGCTCCGGCCGACACGATTCACGCCACATTATCTCGCGCACGCCGAGGGGTCGGCGCTGATCGAGGCAGGGCGGACACGCGTCATCTGCACCGCGAGTGTCGAGAACAAGGTGCCGAATTTCCTCAGGGGCACCGGGAAGGGGTGGGTCACCGCCGAGTACGGCATGCTGCCCCGCGCGACCTCCACGCGTACCGTTCGCGAGGCCAGCCGGGGCAAGGTGGGTGGACGTACACAGGAAATCCAGCGTCTGATCGGCCGCTCGCTGCGCGCCGTCACCCGACTCGACGGCTTGGGCGAACGGACGATCTGGATCGACTGCGACGTGATCCAGGCCGACGGCGGAACCCGCACCGCCTCGATCAGCGGCGCGTTCGTAGCGCTCGTGTTCGCGCTCCAGCACCTGAAGGAGCGCGGCGTCCTCCAGCGGATCCCGATTACCGATCATGTCGCGGCCACCAGCGTCGGCATCGTCGATGGTATTCCGCTACTCGACCTCGCCTACGACGAGGACTCGAAGGCCGAAGTCGACATGAATGTCGTGATGACGGGCGACGGCCGCTTCATCGAGGTCCAGGGCACCGCCGAAGGGGCACCGTTCTCCCGAGCCTCGCACGATACGCTACTGGAGCTGGCCGAGACCGGCATCGGTCAGCTGGTGGCGCTGCAGCGCGAGCTAGTGGCCGACATCCTTTAGCACGGGGGCTCCGTCCCACACCCCTGAGCTTCCGCAGTCGGGGCTGCACCCCGAACCCCACGCCGGCGCGCCGAGGCGGCGAGCACCCATCCATACTGATCCCATGTCCGAACACCCTCACCAGAAGAAGCACGACAGAGACAAACACGAGGCACACCAACGGCTGGTCGCCAGGCTGCGCGAGCAGGGTGTGGAAATCGACCGACTGACGCGCGAGCTGGACAACGCAGCGCTGTCGACACGCACCGTGCCCGAGAAGTGGTCGCTCAAGGAACTGGTCTGCCACCTGTGGCGAGTGCAGCGGCTGTTCGAGGGCCGCATCGAGGCGATGCTGGTGAAGGACGATCCCGTCATCGTGCCGTACACGCCGGACGGGGACACGGAGTTCGATCTACTGGTCGCCCATCCCGCGGCCGAGACCCGGACGGCGTTCCTCGCCGATCGGGAGAGCTTCGCGGCCCGTCTAGATGCGCTGTCCCAGGCCCAGTGGCACCGGGGCGGTCATCATCCCGAATTCGCAGGCTTCGACGTGCACTTCCAAGTCGAGTACATGACGCATCACGAAGCGCACCACACCTACCAGCTGTTCGTGCGGCGCGCGGCGCTGGGGAAGCTGGCGCACTGAGCTTGGGCAGGAAACCAGGACGGCGGTCGGCGAGCCCGTTACCTCAACCCGCGTCAGCCCGCGGCTCCAGGTAGATCCGGAGACGGCGGAACGCCTGTCCACGGTGGCTCACGGCGGCCTTCTCTTCGACCGTGACCTCTGCCAGCGTGCGGCCGTAGGCCGGGTAATAGAAGATCGGGTCGTAGCCGAAGCCGGCGTGACCTCGGGGCGGCAATACCAAGTGACCTTCGACCACGCCGGTGGTTTCCCAGACCAGTCTGTCCGCTTGCGCGAGCGCCAGCGCGCAAACGAAGCGTGCGGTGCTCGCCTCGGTTCCACGCTCGGCGAGCATCTGCCGGATCGTAGCGAACTTTTCTGCGTAGGACCCACCGTTGAAACGTGACGACCGTACGCCGGGCTCCCCATTCAGGGCGTCGATCTCGAGCCCGGAATCTTCCGCGACCGCGAGCTCGCCGGTGGCGGCGGCATAGTGGCGCGCCTTCAGCCTGGCGTTCTCGGCGAAGGTCGAACCGGTCTCGTCCGGCTCCGGAATCGCCGGGTGGTCGGCCAGTGTGAGGAGCGTGACCACCCGTTCGCCGAGAATGCCGCGAATCTCGTCGAGTTTGCCTGTGTTGGTGGTGGCGACCAGTAGACGGGTCGGCGGAGTGCCGGTCATGTCCGACCTAACCTGAATCGCGTGTCCGTGGCCCTCATTCCGTCCGCCAGTCTCAGCACCACCAGGCATCCACCATGATAACGGTCCCGGACGAAACCCCTCTTGGCCCTCTGAGCCACGTGGAGTGCTGGGCGGAGCCCCATTACAACAGCGCGCACCTGCCGCCACGCGGACGCGGCGTGGGGCCTTGGGATCCCCACGGAGCGTCCGCGTGGGGTTCGGGGTGCAGCCACGACTGCGGAACACCCGGGGTGTGGGGCGAAGCCCCACGTAACCTTTAAAACCGCACGATGGCCGCCACGTGCGGGCGTGTCAGCCAAGCGGCGCTGGCGTCGGGATCGACCTCGAGCCGTTTCGAGATGTGCACCGTCAGATCAAGCGTCATGTTCGGCCGCGGCACATAGGCCACGTTGAACATGTGGAGTTGCAGGTTGGTGCCGGGCATGTCGCTGAACACGAAGGCCGACAGGGCGGCGTCCCGCTCGATCCGCCCGTAGGTATACCCGAACGTGTAGCTCCGTGGTGCGGAGGACCCGCCGTACTCGGCCTCGAACCACATGCCTGTGTCGAGACCAGACGCCGCCCGCGTATTGCGCACGATGTCGGCCAGCAGGCGCACCGGATACCGGTCGCGGCCGGTGTCAAGCTCCGCCTGGGCAATCACGTCGACCAGGTTGAAATCGGACACGAGCCCGATGATGTTGCCGGCGGTGCCCCGCTCGACCTCGTTGGTGAGAATGCTGCTCAGCGGCCCGGTGGCCCGCCCCACCGCCACTTGGTCGACGTTGCTAAACCCGAAGTCAGCCACAGAGACCTGGAGTCTATGCTCGCCGAGCGCAACGCTGACTTCCCCGTAGCCGGCCAGCATGTACGAGTCCGGGCCGCCACTCACTTCGTTGACCGCCGTCTGCAGCGCCACCAGCTTCACGTCGATAGCCTCTGTCGCGCTCCAGGCCACCTGCTCGTAGCCGCCCTCGACGTTGAGGTCATCATCCCAGGTCATCTGGGTCCGGGTGAGCGGAAGCCCGAACTTACCCGCCCCGAGGGTCAAGGCGGGCGCGCCACCGGGGCGATAGACGATGTGAGCTCGGTCGAGGCTGAACGGCTTAGGCCGAAAGAAGCTGGTGAATGTCTGGTTAGTGGAGACCGGCGTCCCGGGGTCGCCGCTGGCGATCTGGATCTGGATGTGCGCGTCGTCGTTGATATCGCTGTCGATCCGGAGTCGGAACCGGAACCGCGTCCGGTGCCGAGCCGGTTGTTCGTGCTGGTAGAACCCCTCGTAGCGGCTGCGAAAATCCCCGCCGAACTGGATCCGCTCGTACCACGGCGCGGGGTCCGATTCGGTGGTCTGCGCGTACGCGACCGCCGGGCTAACCCCGATGATGGCGAACCCGAGCAGCGCCGAGCCGAAAGTGGGCGTCCAGAAAATGCGGTAAAGCCGCATCTTTAACCCGAGCATGAGCCAAAAATCCGGCGCGCGAAGCACTTTAACGATCGGGGTTGCCCTGTGGCGGCGCTAATGGCCACTACGGCAGTCGAAACGCCATCAGCTGGGCCGACAAGCCACGCCCACTGACGGCGACGACGATGTACTGGGTGCCGTCGAGCACGTACGTCATCGGTGTACCGGTCTGCCCCGCCGGCAGGTAGACCGCGCCCACCTCCTCGCCCGTGGCCTTGTCATAGGCGCGGAGCATGGAGCCTTCCTCGCCTGACGGCGTCGTGAACGTCCGGCCGCCGCCGGAGACGACGAGGGTCCCGGTCACCAGCGTGCCGATACGTCCGACCCGGCCGGTGCGCGGCACGTCGACGCCCTGGAGACGCGGGTGATTCCGGATATTGTCCGGCGTCTCGCCGTGGGCCACCTGCCAGACGATTTCACCGGCGTTCAGATCGATGGCGGTGATCCGCCCCCACGGTGGCTTGATGATCGGGATTCCGTCGATCGTGAGCGCGGCGTCGGCAGCACTGACCTCAGACGTGCGTCCGCGAATGAAGTCCATATCGGACCGCGCCGGGTCGTTGATGAGTCCCAGCGACGCGACCTGTGTGTACGAGTAGATGTAGGCGATACCAGTTTCCGGGTCGAGTGACCCGCCTGGCCAGTTGGCGCCCCCCGCCTGGGACGGCAGGATGAGGGTGCCCCACGGTCCCTCCGGCACCGAAACGGTCGGCGGCGTGAAGATCGGACCCATACGGTAGTTTGAAACGATCCGCTCGGCCTCCGCGCGCAACTCCGGGGTGAAGTCGATTAGATCGTCAACAGAGACGCCCTGCCGATCGAAGGGGGGCGGCTTCGTGGGAAACGGCTGGGTCGGCGCGTACCATTCGCCCGGCACGTTCCCGGCCGAAACCGGACGCTCTTCGATCGGCCAGACCGGCTCGCCCGTCTCCCGGTCGAACACGTAGAGCCAGCCCTGCTTGCTGGGCTGCGCCACCGCCTTGATCTCCCGGCCATCTACGGTAATGTCGGCCAGGATCGGCGCGCACGGAATGTCCCAGTCCCAGATGTCGTGGTGTACGAACTGGAAGTACCACAGCCGCTCGCCGGTCTCGAGGTTCACCGCCACTAGGGTGTCGGCGAAGAGGTTGTCGCCGTGGCGATGTCCGCCATAGTAGTCGTTGGTCGGCATCTCCGTGCCGAAGTAGCCGATGCCCAACTCCGCGTCGACGCTCATCTGGCCCCAGACGCCCGTGTTGCCAGAGTATCGCCACGACTCGTTCAGCCAGGTGTCGACACCGAACTCATCGCCGCCGGGAATCGTATGAAAGATCCATTTTCGCTCGCCGGTGTTCGCATCAAAGCCGCGGACATGGCCCTTGACGTTCACCATCGACTCCGGCGAGCCGCCCGGGAGGTGCGCGGCGCCGATGAGGATGGTGTCACCGACAACGATCGGCGCGGCGTGCAGACCGACCTCGCCTGTAACCAGATCCATCTCCTGATCCATGTTCTGCTTGAGGTCGACGATGCCGTCGGTACCGAAACCGGGGATCCGCTGTCCGGTCGCGGCATCGAGTGCGATGAGGTGATACCCCGGCGTCACGTAGAGGATCTGGCCCGAGCCTCCGTCGTCACGGTAGGCGACACCGCGCCCCGACAGTCGACGCGGCGCCGCCGCGCCGCGCTCCCCTTCGTCGAGCCGGTGCATCCAGAGCAGCTCGCCGGTCGCCGCATCGGCGGCGATGACCGCGCGCCGCGTCCCGGCCGTGCTGTAGAGGACACCATTGACCATCAGCGGCGTCGACTGCAGGTTGAACTCCGGTGTCGGGCCGAAGTTGCCAGTGGGAATGCTCCAGGCAACCTCCAGATCATTAAAGTTGTCCGCGTTGATCTGGTCAGCTGGCGAGTAACGGGTGCTCGCAAGGTCGCCGCCGTAGGTCCTCCACTCGATGTCGTCGGCCTGCTGTGCAACAACCGGAACAATCGAAAGCACCACGAGCCATGGTATCCAGCGTAGTTGTCTGAGTGCCACAATCCCCCCCTCCGAAGTCAGGCTAGCCGCGTCAGTCCCGGCCACCCGACTTCAGTGATTCCGCCATTTTAACGTTTGGACAAGTGTTGTTCAACAGGAGTATCGGTCCACACCGGCTGCCGTAAACGGCGGACCGTGGGACGGTCGTACAGGTGCCTAACTATCGCGGGGGGCGGCTTTGATGCGCACGCCCTGGTCCTGCACCGTGTTGTTCAGCAGGCTGACACACGCATAGAGGGCCCGCAGGGTCGGTACCTCCACGCCGGTCACCTCCGCCAGCTCCACGACGACCCCCAACATCCCGTCGACCTCGAGCGGCTTCCCGACCTCGACGTCCTGGAGCATCGAGGTCTTGTGTTTACCGACACCTTCTGCCCCAGCGATCCGGCGCTCCATGGGCACCCGAAAATGGGCACCCAGCCGCTCGCCGATCGCCTGCGCCTCGGTCATCATCGTCGCGGCCAGCTCCCGCGTGAGCGGAAAATGACAAATGTCGACGAGGGTCGAGTGCGTAAGCGCGCTGATCGGGTTGAACGTCAGGTTGCCCCACAGTTTCAGCCAGATCTCCGAGCGGATGTCGTCGAGCCGCCGTGACTTGAACCCGGCTTGCCCGAACAGGTCTGAGACGATCCGAAGCCGCTCGGTGTCGAGGCCGTCGAGCTCCCCGACCGGGAACTTATGGCCCTCGATGTGCCGGATCACCCCAGGTTCGGCGACCGTGGCGGCTGGATAGGCGATGCACCCGATGAGCCGGTCCGGGTCGATGGTCTTGAAAAGCAGCCCGCCCGGGTCGACCGTTTCGACCACACGGTCGGCATAGGGCCCGCCCAGCTTCTGGAAGTACCACCAGGGGATGCCGTTCTGCAGGGTCACCATGACCGTGTCGGACCCGAACAGCGCCGGCAGCTCGTCGACGACCGGGGCGACCTGGTGCGCCTTGAGAGCCAGCAGGACGACGTCCTGCCGACCGATATCGGCGATCCGATCGGTGGCCACGAGGTCGGTCGCCACCTGCTCCTGCCCCGCCTCCACCAGTTTCAACCCGTTGGCCCTGATGGCCGCCAGGTGCGGGCCACGCGCGATCGCCGAGACCTCATGCCCGGCGCCCGCCAACCGCACCGCCATGAACCCCCCGATCGCCCCCGCACCCACCACACAGATCTTCATGTAACACCCGTTTCCCCACGCCGGTCTGCCATCTGCGTGGCCCTCAGCCAGACCCTCGGCGCGACCTGCTGGCCAACCTTGCGTGAAGACCGATGGCGAATCCCTCACGCCTTCGCCAAGGCTTATACCGACAGGCTGATGCCTCTGTCTTCTGCCCCTCTGGAACGCTCACCCTCACACCGCCCCGTCAGCCTTAGCCGCCGCGATCGTGACCTCGTCCAGCCCGAGTACGTCACGCAGGATCTCGTCGGTGTGCTCTCCGAGCAACGGCGAGCGTCTGACGTCGGCTGGCGAATCTGACAGCTTGACGGGGTTGCCGATCGTCAGATACGGGCCACGCGTGGGATGGTCCACCTCCACCACGGTCCCGGTCGCCCGCAGAGACGGCTCTTCGGCCAGCTCCTTCATCGAGAGCACAGGCCCGCACGGCACGTTCAGCGGATTCAGGATCTCCATCGCCTCGAACTTCGTCTTGGTCTGCGTCCATCGCTCGATCTCAGCGAACATCCGATCGATCTTCGGTAGCCGCGCCCTCGGCGTGTTCCACTCGGAGTCGTCCAACCAGTCCGCGTGCCCGATCACCCGTGCGAGCTCATTAAATGCCGCCGCCTGAGCAATCACGTAGATATACGCATCGGGATCAGTCTCCCAACCCTTGCACTTGACGATCCACCCAGGCTGTCCGCCGCCCGACGCGTTCCCTGCCCGCGGCGCCGCCTCACCGAACGTGCCGTTCGGGTACTGCGGGTATTCCTTCAGCGGCCCGTGGGCCAGACGCTGCTGGTCGCGTAGCTTCACCCGACACAGGTTGAGCACGCCGTCCTGCATGGCGCAGACGACTCGCTGTCCCCGGCCGGTCTTCTCGCGGTGAAAGAGCGCCGTGACGATGCCGAGCGCGAGGTGCAGACCGGTGCCCGAGTCACCGATCTGCGCCCCGGCGACCACCGGCGGGCCGTCGGGGAACCCGGTTGTACTGGCACCACCACCGGTACATTGGGCGACGTTCTCGTAGACCTTGCAGTTTTCGTAGGGACCCGGACCAAAGCCCTTCACCGACGCATAGATGATCCGGGGGTTGATCTCCTGGATCCGCTCCCAGGAAAATCCCATGCGGTCGAGCGCGCCCGGCGCGAAGTTCTCCGCGAGGACGTCGCAGGACTCGATCAGCCTCGTGAAGAGCGCCTTGCCCTGTTCATGCTTGGTGTTCAGCGTGATGCTGCGCTTGTTGTGATTCAGCATCGTGAAATACAGACTGTCCACATCCGGGATGTCGCGCAGCTGGCTCCGGGTGGAGTCCCCCGTGCCCGGACGCTCGACCTTGATGACATCGGCGCCGAACCAGGCCAGCAACTGCGTACAGGTCGGGCCCGACTGGACATGTGTCATGTCCAGAATGCGTACTCCCTCAAGGGCTTTCATTCCGCTCTCCGTTTCCGCCGAGCGGCACGCCCGGCGCCAGCGCCTCCGGCGGGAATGCGGCGACCGGCCGGCTACCACGTTATCTCACGACCACGGTACCAGGCAGTCTGATTATCATGAGGGCTCCGCCATCCTCCGGCGAGGCCGTCAAGGTGCCGTGATGCATCTCCACCACCCGCCTGGCTGTTGCGAGCCCCAGCCTGCTTCCACGGTGCTTGGTGGTAAAGAACGGTTCGAACAGTTTATCCCGCGCGGCGGCGTCGATGCCCGGACCGCTATCCCGCACGGCGATCTCGCACCACCCCGCGGTGGTCTCGACCGTCACCTCGACACGGCCGCGCCCGTTCATCGCCTGGGCCGCGTTGAGCAGCAGGTTGAAGATCGCTGGCTGGAACTGGGAGCCGCCCAGCCGTAGGGTCGGCCCAGCAACGGGCAGCACGATCTCGACATCGGCCCATGCCGGATCCCGCTGCAGCATCGCCGCCGTTCACGCGAGGAGCTTCGTGACGGCTGTGGGCGTCATGGTGGGCAGTTTGGGTCGGGCGAACAGCAGCAGATCGTGCACCATTCTGTTCAGGGCGTCGATCCGGGCCTAGATATCGTCGATCCCCACTCGTTCAGAGGCCTGCGCCGGCATGCGACCACCGATGACCTGCGTGGTACCCCGGATGCCGGCCAGCGGGTTCTTCACCTCGTGCGCGACGACGGGGCGGCCATCTCCCCGAGCCGCGCCAGCGTCTCCTGCTCGTGCAGCCTGGCCTCGGCGTGCTTACGCTCGGTGATCTCGAACCGGATCGACATGTCCGGATCGACATGTGACTGATAGGGTTTCCCGTCATCGTCCAGGAACGGCACGATCGTGGTAGCGACCTAGTAGATCTCGCCGTTCTTGGCGAGATTCCGGATATCACCGCTCCAGACAGAATGCCAGCCCGGAAACTGTCGAGAGATTGTAGGACACGCCACCAGGAGCCCCTGTGCAGGAGAATGAGCACACTGGACGCTCGCCGCGCTGCCACTGCTGGAGACCACGTCGGACGCCGTGCTGGTGGTGAACCGCCACGCCGAAGTGTGGTCTAATATGGGAACGATTGAGGACGTCCTCCAACGTGACCTGTTGAATCCCCAATGACACTGTCCCTACAGCATCCTGGCGGGGCGCGGTTCACCGCAGACCCACTTAACGCGACGAACCCGCCGCCTCCCCATTAGCTGAGCCCCGTGCCGCCGCGTTGCGCGGCTGGTCCGGCCCATGTGGTGCACATGACACCCACGACGATGGGCGCGTGATCTTCATGGAGAAGCCGCCCGGCGATGCGTCCAGGCTCCGCCTCTGCGCGCTGATCCCGCTCTACTACACGGCGAACAACCTGCACCTGCAGACGCAGCGGCTCACCGACCGGGGGGCGCGGGTCCTCATCATCGCCCGCAAGAGCCCTACCCATCCGCAACGCCACGAGACGCACGGCACGGTGCACGTTACGCGGGTCTCGCCCCAGATGTTGGGCCGCCTCGGCAACTTGGCGATGATGCTGCCTGCCTTCATCGAGCTGCTGCGGCAACGCCGCCGATACGACGTCATCTGGGTCGTCAAGTTCTCGATGCTCGGTCTCGTTGGCGCGCTCGCCGCGCGGTTGCTGGGTAAGGGCTGTGTCCTCGAAGCCGAGTGCAACGACGAGATGTCTGGGGAGCACTTCTTTCATCTCAATAGCTGGCGCATCTGCCACACCAAGCCGTTCAGATCGCTCTTTGGCGTCGCCTTGAGAGGCCGGAACTGGCTCCTGCGCCAGGCCGACTGCTTCTTCGCCATCAGCCGGGAGATCGAACGAGAATTCCTCGACGCCGGTGTCCCGAAGGACAAGGTCCTGTACAAGCCGTGTGGTATCGACACGGACCGGTTCACGCCCGCGTCGAACACCCAGCAGCGTACACTGCGAGACCGGCTGTCCCTTCCGGCGGACCCGCTCATCGTCTGCTACTGCGGCCGGCTCGTGCACAACAAGGGTCTGGAGCACCTACTCGCAGCCTGGAAGGAGCTGGCGGAACGGCACGCCAACGTCCATCTGCTGCTGGTCGGCGGCGGCACGAACTGGTTCGGCGGCATCGAAGACACCTTGCGAGCGATCGTGGACGCCGAAGGGCTCGCATCGACGGTCACCTTCACCGGCTACGCGGACAACGTCGAGGACTACATGAGAGCCTCGGACGTCTTCGTGTATCCCTCCGAAAACGAGGCGCTCGGGGTCGCCATCATCGAGGCGATGGGGTGTGGCCTGCCGGTGGTCGCCAGCGGCGTCGGCGGCATTCTCGACCTGGTGATTCCTGGAGAGACCGGCATCCTGACGGAGCCTCGCCAGCCCGACCAGATCGCGGCGGGGCTGCGATCGGTCCTCACCGACGACACCCTTCGGGAGGCAATGGGCAGGCGGGGCCGGCAGCAAGCGATCGCCCACTTCTCGATCGACCGGATCGACGCGCTGAACATGCAGGCGTTCGTCGAGATCTATGGCTCGAGGGTCCTGCAGGCGCACTGAGGTCACAATGGCCTCGGACGCGGACGGCACATCGTGCGGCGGGACACAGGAGGCTGAAGCAGCGTGAAGGTTCTGGTCACGGGCGGTGCAGGCTTTATCGGGTCCCACAGCGTCGAGGCGCTCTGCAGGCATGGCCACGAGGTCGCGGTGTTGGACAATTTCTCCACCGGTGCAAGAAGCAACCTGGCCGGCACGCCGCAGGTCGTCATCGAGACGGGAGACATCCGCGATTTCGACGGACTCGTCGCCCGGCTCCGTGCCAATCCGGTCGACGCCATTCTGCATCTGGCCGCCCTGACCTCCGACCCGCTGTCGGTCGACCAACCACGTGACTACCACGACGTGAATCTCACGGGGACGCTCAGCGTCCTGGATGCCGCACGCGTGTGCGAGGTGGGGCGGGTCGTGCTGGCCAGCTCGTCAGCCGTGTACGGCAGTGGCTCGGATGTGCCTTCGAGAGAGGACGGCGCCCTCGACCCGGCCACTCCGTACGGTCTGCAGAAGTACCTTGTCGAGCAGTACGCCGCGCTGTACTCCCGCCTCTATGGACTGGATACGATTTGTCTGCGATATTTCAACGCGTACGGACCGCGGGACAACCCTCTCAGCAGCTACGCGGGTGTCATCTCGATCTTCGTCCAGTGCATGATCAACGATGGCATTCCGGTCGTGTTCGATGACGGCCTGCAAACACGCGACTACGTCTACGTCAAGGACATCGCGGAAGCCAACTACCTGGCGCTCACTCGAGACGCGCCCTCCCTCATCGGAAGACACCTCAACGTGGGGACAGGCATCGAGTGTTCCCTGCTCGAGCTACACAGCCTGATTGCCGGGGAGCTGGATTTCCGACGAGGCTTCACGCTCGGACCTCCACGAGTCGGGGACGCTCGACGCTCCTGCAGCGACGTCTCACTGCTTACATCGGCGCTCGGCTTCACACCGGGACACACCTTGAGCGAGGGACTGTCCAAGACCATTAGGTCGCTCAAAAACGCGGCGTTCTAGCGGTCCCATGGCAGCAGAGATCCAAGGCGAAGGGCCGCACGGTGCTCATCGATGCCGTGTTCGCCGATCCGCGGCACCGGACGGTGATCGCCGACGTCGCGCGGACGGTCGGCGTGCCGTTCACTGGTCTCTGGCTCGAGGCGCCGGCCGGCGTGCGGAGCGCCCGGGTCACCGATCGGCGCGACGACGTGTCAGACGCGACACAAGCCGTGCTGCGGGAACAACTTGGCCAGGATGTCGGAGAGAGCGACTGGGCGCGTCTCGACGCCGCTGCAGATGCGACCACACCGGTTGCGTCATCACTGCAGCTCGGCAGCCACCCGCTCGCCCTCACGCAACACCCTCAGCAGATTGCCGCCCCAGAGCTGCGCGATCTCCGCCTCGGTGTAACCACGCCGCACCAGCTCGAGCGTCACGTTGAAGGCTTCACTGGCGTCGTTCCACCCCTCAACCCCACCGCCGCCGTCGAAGTCTGAACTGATGCCAACATGGTCGATCCCGATCAGGCCGACGGCGTGATCGATGTGGTCGACGAACATCGGCACGTCCGCCGCCGGCCACTCCTGGTCGATCTCGGCCATTCGGCGCTCGTACTCGGCCCGCCGGACTGTAGTCAAGCCGACAAAGTCGACGCCATCGCTAGGCGCGAGGGCGAAGTCCGTCCGCAGGCTTCGAAGGGCGTCGTCGCGCGCACCGGCCGTCGTGCTAACGAAGGCGCCCAGCGCGACGATCTGGATGACGCCACCGTGGTCCCGGAGTGCCAGCAACTGCTCGTCATCCATGTTGCGGGGATGATCCGCCAGGACGCGGGTACTCGAATGCGAGGCAATCACCGGCGCGCGTGACAACCGGACGGCGTCGAGCATCGCCGACTTCGAGATGTGCGACACGTCGACCATGATGCCGAGTCGGTTCATCTCGGCAATGACCTCCTGACCGAACGCGCTCACCCCGTCGTGCTCCGACTCCCCGTCCCCCAGGTTCTCGCGCGGGGTAGCCGAGTCGGCGATATCGTTGTGTCCGCCGTGCGCCAGCGTGATGTAGCGGGTGCCAAGCGCGTGGTAGGTCTCGAGCAGCGAGAGATCCGTGCCGATGACGTACCCGTTTTCAATTCCGATCGCCGCCACCCGCTTACCGGCAGCGGCGATCCGTTCGAAGTCGTCCGCGGTGAGGGCAATCTCGATCCGGTCTGGATACATCTCCTCCGCCATCCGGTGGATCGCATTGAACTTTGTCATCGCATCCGCCTTCGCCTGCTCGTAATTCTCCAGGGTCCGTTCGGTTTGGCCCACGTAGACGATGAAGAACGCCGCGTCGAGCCCGCCCTCGATCATCTTCGGCAAATCGACCTGCCAGTCTCCCCGAACACCGGGGTCAACCTCGGCGGTCGCGAAGTCGAACGGGATGTCGACGTGGGTGTCGATGGTCAACACCCGGTCGTGGATGCCGCGGGCCCGCTCCGTGAGCGCCGCCTCTTCGACGGCGGCATCCGGCACGGGTCCCGGCGCCGGTACGGACCCGCAGGCCATCGCCAGCACCACGGCGAGCGCGTATCCGACACCCGCGTCCCGTCTCCATGTCCGTTCACGCATCGGCCGCTCCCCTCTTGAATTCATAAAACTACTCGCGATGGTCCGGTCACATTGTCGCGGCGGGTGAGCTAACCGCCGCGACGTATAATACTGGCCTGTTCAGGGTGAGTCAGCCGCGTGCGTCTTGCGCAGGCTACATCGTCACGTGTGAAGCAGGCTTCCGTGGTCCGACCGGAATGTATGGCCCCGAGTAGCGGGGCGGTTGATGAGAGCCTGGTCGGGATGCGCAGCCGAGCTTCGATTGGGCGGTGTGGGACGACGCTTTGCCGACTGCCTGTGGCACAAACCCCACTGCACGTGACGCGGAGTGGCACCACGGGACATTAGCCGTCCGCCGGTCGAGGCCATGCTCGCGTGTCAACGGTCCCGGTTCGCCCTGCCAGAGGGGCTCCACTATCTGAACTGTGCGTATATGGCGCCCCTGGCGCTGGCCGTGCGGGCCGCGGGCATCAAGGGCATCGACCGACGCGCAACACCCCATCTAATCCGCCCACCCGACTTCTTCGAAGAGAGCGACCGGGTGCGAGGCCTCTTCTCCCGGCTCGTGAACACCCCCGACCCCAGCCGCGTGGCGATCATCCCGTCGGCCTCCTACGGGCTCGCAACGGTCGCGCGCAACGCGCCGGCTGCGCGAGGTGACAACGTCGTGATCGTAGAGGAACAGTTCCCCAGCAACGTCTACACATGGCGCCGTCTCTGCGCCGAGCGTGGGCTCCAGCTGAAGGTGGTCCCGGCGCCAGAGCACACGAACAGCGGCCGGGCGCTCAACTGGAACGCCCGGCTACTGACGGCGATCGACCACCGAACGGCGGTGGTTGCGATCCCACAGGTGCACTGGACCGACGGGACGTTGTTCGACTTGGAGCGGGTGGGCGCCCGCGTCCGAGAATGCGACGCGCTGCTGGTCGTCGACGGTACACAGTCGGTCGGCGCGCTACCGTTCGACACGCGGCGCATCCAGCCCGATGCGCTGGTCTGCGCCGGCTACAAGTGGCTGATGGGACCCTACTCGATCGGGCTCGCCTACTACGGGCCGGCCTTCGACGACGGCACGCCGCTCGAAGAAAACTGGATCGCCCGACGCGGCAGCGAGGCGTTCGGCGATCTCGTACGCTACCGTGACGAATACCAGCCGGCCGCCGTTCGGTATGACGTCGGCGAGCGCTCGAACTTTGTTCTGCTCCCGATGCTGGCAGCAGCGCTGGAGCTCGTGCTGGAATGGACCGTCCCGGCAATACAGACGTATTGCCGGGCGCTGACGGCCGACCTGACACGCACACTCCGTTCCCGCGGGTACTGGATCGAGGAGGACCGGTGGCGCAGTGAACACCTGTTCGGCATTCGCTTCCGAAATTCGGCGGACTCTGCCCGTCTCGCCGATCGTCTACACCGCCGCCAGGTCGCTGTCGCGGTACGTGGGAACGCCATCCGAGTGGCGCCCCACGTCTACAACGACGCCGCAGACACCGAAGCGCTGCTCGACGCCCTCGACGGGTAACGCAACGCAAGCACACTCGAGAGCCGGTTCACACTAGCGCGCACGACCACCCGATCGCGCGGCCGGCGTATGCGTCGCGTCCGGACTGTAGCCACGGATCGCGGTTCAGCGCCGTGCTGGGCATCGTGCGCCGCACCGTCAGATCGGCTACTGCGGCATTGACGAAGCCGCGCGGTTCCGGCTGACACCGCTTGCAGGCCGGCCACTGGCCGACCCGCGAGATGAACTATAATATTTTGGTGTCAGCCGGTTCGCGGCCTGGCAGAAACCCGCATGCGTCCGTTCACTCACCGCCTTGCCGGTGCCACCGTCGTCGCGCTGATGGCCGGATTCCCGGTCGTCACGGCACAGCTTCAGACCCCGCCCGACGTCCTGACCCTGGCCACCGGCGGCGGCAGCACGCTCTCCGAGCTCCGGGCGGCCGACACGCTGGTCGATCGACTGCGCCGTGACGGAGCCCTGCGGCTCGCGACGCGCGCGGACGACCCGCTGGTGCCTGGCCGCTCGCACGAACGGCTCCGCCAATATCACGCCGGCGTCCAGATCCTCGGCGCCGAGGTCACGCGCCAGACGGCCAGGGGCGTGACCCTGTCCCTGTTCGGCACGCTGCATCTCGGGGTCGAAGTCCAGACCACGCCCGGGCTGTCGGCCGACGATGCCGCGCGGATCATCGAACGTTTGGGGAACCTACGACCGGGCGGGTCGACCTCCCCCCGGCTGGTGGTGCTGCCGGACCGTGAGCACCAGGGAGTCTACCGACTCGTCTACGAGGCGCGTGCCTTCACCGGCACACGGCTGATGGCCTACTACCTCGACGCCTCGACCGGCGACCTAGTCTGGGCCTACAACGATCTGAAGACCCAACAACCGACGTTGCCCTGCGCGCAGTGTGCGATCGGCGAGGGTCGCGGGGTTAAGAGCGACCCCAAGAAGATGAGCGTCACGGCGGTCGGTGGCGCCTTTCTAGCGCACGACAGGCTCAGGCCGGCCGATGTCTTCACGTTCGACATGGCCGGCGACTCTCTCCACACCCTGGACGTGCTCGACGGCACCGCCCCGCTGTTCGACGCGGACCTGGCCAGCGACGCCGACAACCAGTGGACGGACGGCGCCAGCGTCGATGCCCACGTCAGCATGGGGTGGACCTACGACTACCTGTATCACCGTTTCGGGCGCCTGGGGCTGAACAATGAAAATGTCCGGATGATCAGCCTCGTCCATCCGATCCGACGAGCGGATCTATTCACCGCGCCAGCGGAGCTGGTGCAGCTGTTCCACCTCAACGCGTTCTACTGCAGTCTGTGCGGTCCGGACCGGGTTGGGCTCGCCGTGTTTGGCGAGGGATTGCCTCCGAATATCCTGGTAGGCGGACAACGGTTTGATTTCTTCTCCGGCGCGCTCGACATCGTGGCCCACGAACTCGCCCATGGCGTCACCGACTTCAGCTCGGCGCTGCTCTACATGGACGAATCTGGCGCCCTGAACGAGGCATTCTCGGACATCATCGGGACCGGGGTCGAACACTACGCCGAAGGTTTTTATCGGAACGGCGCGGGTCACGCGGATTATCTGGTCGGTGAGGATGTCGTCGAGCCGAACGGCATACGGTCGATGGACAATCCGCAGCTGTTCGGGGACCCTGACCACTACAGCCTCCGGTTCCTTGGACAGGAAGACAACGGCGGGGTGCACACCAACTCGCTGATTCCCGGGCACGCCTTCTACCTCGCGATCGAGGGGGGGCACAATCGGGTGTCAGGGTTGAACGTGACGGGCGTCGGCGCGGCGAACCGGGAACAGATTGAGCAGGTCTTCTATCGCGCGTTCGCGGTGTTCCTGACTCCGGAAGCCGACTTCGCAGCGGCGCGGGCCGCCACCATCCAGTCGGCGCGCGATCTTTATGGCGCCGGCAGTGCGGCGGAGCAGGCGGTCACGCAGGCCTGGACCGCCGTCGGCGTGAGCTAGGAGTCCGTCGTGAAAGCCCCGCTGCATTCGACCGGCGCTGCATCCCGTCTAAACGGCGTTGCTCCACGGTCACCCATACCCAAATTTTCTCCCTCGTCGCGCTTGGTCACACGGGCCCATCACCGGTCCCGGTGCGACGCGGGGGTTTCACCACGGGCTGCTGCATGTCACTGGGCAACATCGCCACGGTGGGGCAGGAGAGCCGAGACCAAATGAGCATGCGGCACGCAACATCGTGGCGGCGCGCCGTCGCCCTCACCGTCAGCCTCTTGGCCGGGCTGGCGGGAGGAACAAACAACGCGGTGGCGCAACCGACGCCAACCGACCGTATCGTCGTGCGACTGGACGTCGGCTCGCGCCCGGCTTCGCGAACCTTCGCTACGCACCGTCGCTTCACGGTCTTCGTCGAGCAAGGCAGCTTCAAGACCAACTACGGGATCAACCGGGGCAGTGTCGTCGACGGCGGGATCTCGTACCTGCTCTGGCGCAACCTCGCCGTCGGCCTCGATGTTTCGAGCTACCGGTCGATCAACACGGCGCAGATCACGTCCCAGCTGCCGCACCCGTTCTTCTTCGATCTCCCGCGCACCACGACAGGCGTCTCCGGCGGCCTCGTACGGCATGAGCTCGGGGTGCACCTCCAGGCCCTCTGGGTGTCCCAGCTCACGGACTGGCTGGTAATGTCACTGTCGGGCGGTCCCAGCCTGATCAGCGCGCGCCAGGATCTCGTCTCATCCGTCGAGCACGCCGAGACCGGGTTCCCATTCGAAGCACCCATATTTGTCAACCATGCGGTCAATGCCGAGTCCGGGATCACCGTGGGCTGGAACAGCGGCGTCGGCATCGACACCTTCTTCCTGCATAGACTGCCTGGCCTGAGTCGTTACGGCGTGCTGGAAAACGCCGGCCTCGGACTGCTGTTTCGCTATCTGCGGGGCTCGCTGAACCTGCAGACCAACGACGACCCGGTCCACGTCGACCTGGGCGGACTCCAGATCACCGCCGGCCTGCGGCTGCGGTTCTAGTAGCGTGGGACGGGCCTATGCGCCCGTAGCTTGTGCCTCAAGGCCCTTACTACCAGCGGGTCCGTTCAGTCCCGATCCCGGAGAATCTCGATCAGCGACAACGGGTCGACCCGCGCGTTGTTCAGCCGCACGGTCCAGTGCAGATGCGGGCCGGTGACTCGCCCTGTGGCTCCGGCGTGACCGATCACCTGTCCAGGCTCCACCACGTCCCCCTCCTCGACCAGGATCGTCGACAGGTGGGCGAAGTAGGAGTAGAGCCCCCAACCGTGGTCGAGGACAACGGAGCCACCCGAGAAGTAAGTGTCCCCGCTCAGCGCCACCGTTCCGTGGTTGGGCGCCACCACCGGCGTACCCTCGCTGGCGCGGAAGTCGGCGCCGCTGTGCGGGCTGCGCGGCTGGCCATTGAACACGCTCCGGCTACCGAAGGCGCTCGTGGCCTGCCCGGGCACCGGACGCCCCCAGGACCCGTGCCATTGCCGCTCCGCCGTGGCAGTCGCGAAGATCGCCGCCTGCTGCCGCGCCTCGCGGGCAATCCGCGCGCTCACCTCTGGAGGTGGCTCGACGTAGCGTGGTGCCACCGTCAGCTGGCGTGTCCGATATGCTTTGTCCCCGACCTCCAGAGTGTACACGCACTCGAGCACCAAACCGGCGGCAGGGGTGATCCGGAGCGCCACATCGTGGTCGCCCGGCTCCACTAGCAGATCGATGCCGACGAGCCCCAACCACACACCGTCCGTCGTCTGATAGAACCGGACCGTCTCGTCGAAGGCGGTGCCTTGGACCCCGGTGACCGGCGTGGTCGCGGCGACCTTGACGAGGACCGCTTCACCCGGGAATACCCCGCGCGCGTCATGGGAGACGTCCACGTCGAACGGCTGGGCCAACGCGACCACGGGCAGTGCGAGCAGCGAGGCCCAAGCGGTCACGGCGCCGGCGGCAGCTGCTAATCTCATGGCGGTCACCCCGTCATTCTACGCCGGCAGGGTCGGCGACGGCGGCAGGTCGAGCCGAACCGTCAACCACGTGTCCGGGTCGAAAATCAAGGCCAACCGGTCAGGCACCTGGGCCGGGGCACATCAGCTGCCGAACATCGTAACGCCGAACACGCGAGCCATGATGAGGACGACCGTCAGCCCCGTGAAAACGACCAAACTGAGCCAGCTGAACCAGGTCATAAAGCGAGACGGGTAGAACGCCCGGTCGGTCTTTGGAATGACCGTGAAGCAGTAGTACAGGTTCAAGAAGAAGATGACCGGCGCGATGAAGAAGGCCAGCGCGGACGAGACCAGCACCAGAAAGACCGGACGCCCCACGCCGGCCAGAATGAGCACGGCTGTCACCAACGAGTAGAACATCGTGATCCGGTAAATGTTGTACTCCGACCACCAGGCGCTACGGTGCACCCCGGTCACCCGCCCGCCCGCCACGCCCGGCAACGCCGCCGTCGCACGAAACAAGTTGCGACAACAGGCCGCCACGACCCGGGGCCAGCCGTCGAAGTAGTTGAACGCGGTGGAGAAGGTGGCGGCGAACGCACCAGCGAGAAAGACGAACATCATCGACGGCCCGACGCTCCCGGTGAAGATACGGGCGATCTCGCCGATCACTCCGGTTCCCTCGACCGGGCTCGGATAGAGCCAGACAGCCGCCAGCAGCAGAAAGATCGTTGCGAGCACGAATGACACGACATGTCCGAGGGCAAAATCCCACAACCCAATCCGAAACCAGCGCCGGCAGTATTCCTGAGCGTGCTCCGGCAACCTCGACACGTCGACCGTCAGGTCCGCCTTGGTCGAGGCGAACGGATCAAACCGAGGCGCATACCCCTCCTGCTCGAGTTGCTCCCGGATGCGCCCCAGCCCAACCCGCTTCGCCTTGCCCCACTCGGACGCCTGAAGCGACACGTCCATGCCGGTCGGCAAGAGCCCGAGGAAAGCAGCAATGATCAGCCACGACCCACCCGGTATCTCGACGGTGAAAAACTGTCCCATCGCCGAGAGCGGCGCCGGCTCGACCAGATAGACCCCCACGGTCGAGACGAAGAGCAGACCAGCCAGCACCTTGGTGGACAGCTCGACGACGGCATAGCGTCCGTAGAGGATGATGCCGACCGACAGCACACCGAGGCCTAGCCCGTAGATCCAGCTCGGCAGACCCAACCCGAGATACTCTGAGAAGATGTAGAAGAGCACCGCGGCGGCCGCCGCCAGCCGACCCGCCTGCCCAAGCGCACACTGGACGATCGTGGTGATCAGCACATACCAGACCGGCCACTTCCCGGGCGCGGTGGTGTAGGCGTCGAGCATGCTCCGGCCCGTTGCGTTTGTGAACCGGAACGCCATCTCGAAGCCGCAATACTTGAAGATATAGGCGACCGGGATACACCAGAGCAACGCGAACTCGAACCGACCGCCAGCCGCCGGTGCCGTCACCAGATGACTGGTGCCGATCCCGGTCATCATCAGAATCATTCCGGGACCGAGGTGTCGGAATAACCCTCGAACGTTGCTTGCTGGCAGCGGCAGCGCGTCAAACGAGTCTGGCCTACTCGGCATGCGCGCCATCCTATCAGAGATAGGAGCCGACCCAGGTCGCTCCCGTGCACGCGAGACGGTAAGATTGCGTATACGAGTCGCTTCGGGTAAACGAAGCGCGCACCGGTCCGAACGGCTGGCACGCGGGCCGGGTGCATGGCCTCCCTGTCGAGGAAGGGATACCGGAGCGATGCGGGAGGATGACATGCGCGTACACCGAACACGTTGCCGGTTGCCGGTTCACGTGACCGCCACGTTGCTCGCGGTGGTCGTGGTGTTCATGACGAACACCTGCGGCACGCCGGTTGCCCAGGACGTCGAGCTCGGACGCAACGCGCTCGGGAACACGGGGGCCGTCACCGCCGGTCATCCGCTGGCAGCCGAAGCCGGCTTGCGTGTGCTCCAGGCGGGTGGACTCGCCATGGACGCGGCCATCACCGCGGCCGCGCTGCTGGCCGTCGCCCGCCCGCACATGAACGGCGTCGGCGGCGATATGTTCCTCCTGTACCACGACTCGGCCACCAACCTGACCTACGCGCTGAACGGCTCCGGGCGATCCGGCAGCGCCAAGACCTTGGAGGAACTGCAAGCGGACGGTCTCGAGGGGATACCGGACGCCGGCCCGCTGACCGTGTCGGTGCCGGGCGCGGTCGGGGCCTGGGCGGAAGCGCTGCGACGGTTCGGCACGATCAGCTTCGACCAGGCGCTGCAACCGGCGATCGAGCTGGCCACGACCGGGCTCCCAGTGTCGGAGCGGCTGGCCGAGGACATCGGCGGTGCCGCCGCTATGCTGCGCCGGAAACCGGAGGCGGCACGGATTTTCTTGCCGGGCGGCGCGCCGCCCCAGCCGGGTGACATTCTGGCGCGGCCGGATCTCGCCGAGACGCTCAGGACGCTACAGGAACTCGGTCCGGATGAGCTCTACACCGGGGCCATCGGTCGCCGGATCGTGCAATTTCTGGAGGAACAGGGTGGTCTCGTCACGCACAACGACATGGCCGACTATCTACCCACGTGGACGATGCCGATCAGTACCCGGTATCAGGGGCTCGAGGTAATGGCGTTCCCGCCCAACACCCAAGGGGTGACGCTACTCGAAGAGCTGTCGATCCTGCAGTTCATCGACACTGACCTTGCCGCAGCCGGCCACAACAGCGCCGACTATCTGCACACGGTATCGGAGGCGATCCGACTGGCGTTCATCGACCGTGGCAATGAATTGGCCGACCCCAAAGCGATGCGGATCTCGGTCGATGAGCTACTCGACGAGACCCGGATCAGGCAGCTGGCGTCGACGATAGACCCGTCAGGCCTGGCACCGATCCTCGAGACGAACGCCACCGAGGATCACCCGAACACGGTGTACGTGATCGCGGTCGACCAGTATGGCAACGTCGTGTCGCTCATCCAGAGTCTGTTCGCGACCTTCGGCTCGGGACTCGTCGTGCCTGGCACCGGTATCGTGCTGCAGAACCGCGGGTCGAGCTTTACGTTCGAGGTGGACCACCCGAACGTGTTCGCGCCGCGCCAGCGGCCGCTGCACACGCTGTGCCCTGTCATCGTACTCAGCAACGATCTGCCCTGGCTTGCCGTAGGTACTCCAGGCGGCGACGGGCAGACGCAGACTATCGTCCAGGTGCTCAACAATATCCAGCTGTTTGGAATGAGCCCACAGGAGGCGATTGACGCGCCGCGGCTGCGGCGTCTGGCGGATGGGTCGCTGGCGATCGAAGACCGGGTTCCGCAGCAGGTGCGCGATGCGCTCGAGGCGCGGGGCTACACCGTGCACGCCCGCAGCGGCTGGACGGCCGAGTTCGGCGGCGCCCAAGCGGTACTGATCGACCAGATCGCGGGCCGACGCCGCGCGGGTGCCGACCGCCGGCGTGAAGGGTGGGCGTTGGCATACTGAGGCCATCCACCTCGGGGAACCCGAAGCGAAAGCCACGCTGCATCCCGCCCGGACGACGTTACTCCTCAGTCACGAATGTCCTACCTTGCGCTCTCGTCACGCCTTGCGCTGGCTGAGCGCGGCATGGATCACGACGGGGCTCGGTGCGCCGCGGGGTTTCACCGCGGGCTTTTGGCCACATCGGGAACCGGCGCCTGGTAGACCACGCGGCCCACGAAAAAAGGGCCCATCTCTCGGATGTACTCCGCGGTCTGCACGGTCGAGCGCATGTCCTTGACCAACTTCGACAGCGGGTAGAGGTCCGGACCGATGAGCCCGATGACGAACTCGTTGTCATCACGGTCGAGCCCATGGCACTCCAGCCGCACGTCGACCGCCAGCCCCCGGTCGCCGTAGCCGCGGCCCACCATCCCGTGCTCCATCAGGATCCGGCCCTGGTCGCCGCGCGGCAGCCGATTGAAGGCACCGATCCGCCGCAGTGGATACCAGATGCCCCACGGATACACCGGGCTCAACGCGTGGCGCCGCACCTTGTAGAGCAGGAAGTCCTTCAGATCTGGCTCGCGTCCGCTCGAGTATGTGCGACCGAGCATCGTGAAATCCGGTAGTGGGGTCAGGCCGGCGAACGCCGGCCCCGTGAGCAGCGCACGGCCCGTCCCAGCAAACAGCGTCGGGTCCTCCGACAGCAACAGCACGCCGACCCCGCGCGGGTCGTTGAGGTTCGCGTAGACCGTCGCCTCCAGTCCGCTGTCCCGGACCGCCTCGACAACCGGCGTCGTCTCGAGACATCCTGTGAAGACCTGGAGCTGCACAAAGAGCCGGGCTTCGAGCGACTGCGGCTCGCCACGGACCGGGGCGCCGTGTTCGACGAGATCGGGCACGAAGGTGTCCGCAGTCACCGACCGGTGATCGCTACCGGGACCGTGGCTGATCGGAGCCGTGTCGGTCTTGTGAGTCATGTGCTAGGTCACCTGTATCTGACGACCGCGTGCCCGCGGTATACATGCGGCCAATTCGACCGCCGATGCATCCGATCCCGCCGCGTTGCTCGTCCGTCGAATGCTGCCTGGTTCACGCCGTCCTCGCGACTGGCCGGGCGGGCGCCTCGCCGCCGTCGGCGCGTGGCCGCACTCACGCCACGGACCGATGAGCCACCCATTCTATCCGAGCCTGCGTCCAACCCGACGAGAACCGGCCAGGTTGCCGCTAACACGCCGTAGTGGTAGTGTCGAAGCGGGGATCCCGTCGGGCGGACGTGAAGACCAGCCTCGCCCGCGGAAGACCCACCATGGATCAGCGCGCCACCGTCATTCTACTCGCCGTGCTGCTGCCGAGCCTGCTCGCCCCGGTGGGCGTCGCAGCCCAGCAGGTCGCCGAGCCCGCCCTGCTGCCGGCGGTGGAGCTCCCGGTCAACCTCGAGCGGGTGAAGCAGAAGCTCGCGGCACTGCCGGCTACCGAGGAGGAACGCTCGCGTCTGCGACTCGCCTTTTATCTCGATGTCTATGGCCGCGCGCCTCGCTTCAATCCGTTGGAAGGGTTCGACATCCATACCGGCCCGATACCGTTCGGTGCGCCGAGTCACGCCGACCTGCGCGACTTCTGGACCCCGGAAGTATTCCGCGCGCCGGTGGCAGACCTGACCTCGGTGTTGGGCTGGATCTTCAACCGTTGACACGGCGGCGAACGGGCGGGATGACGCGGCACACCCGGTGAAGGCGTCCACCCGTCTGGCCGCTGACCGGCCGCGGGCAGCGCCGCCGGGTGGTCCGGTCTTCAGGTATCGTCATTCACCGTGGCCCAGAGGTCGAGGCGGATCGACAACAGGAAGTACTTCTTTCGCAGCTCGACCACCCAGTCAGCATAGCCCTGTCTCGGTATCTCCCGGGTCACGAGCCGTGCACGGAGCGCCCGCAGCTCGTGCCGGTAGAGATCGTTCACGAACGCTTTCGCGAGTGCCGGCGGAGTGGCTGGCTTGGGGCATAAGCCGAACCGGCCGAGCTCACCGAACACCTTTGGGTGATAGGTGTATTCGACGCCCTCGACGCGTGACCGTCCTGATGACACGGACCACTACGCCAGCGCGTCGGCGGACTCGACGCCATAGGCGCCGAACCAGGAGCCAGCGGCCTGCAGGCGCTCGTTCACGTTAGAGATGTTGCTGACTCCTTCAGTCTCGAGCCAACTCCGGAACGCGTCGATCCCAGCCCGGCCATAGACGGGGATCCCGTCCTTCCAGGTGGCTCGACCGCACAGCACGCCGGCGAACCCGGTCTTTGCCTCAACCGCCAGCTCGAGCGACTCGGTGAACTCGGCGTTGCTCACACCGGCCGACAGGTAGATGAACGGCCGGGTCGCCGCCTCAGCCGCCGCCTGGAAGTGCGCGATCGCTTCGGCCCTGGAATAGGCGGACGACCCGGCGCAGGCGCCCGTACCCTCGACGAACTTCATGTTGACCGGCACCTCGACCTTCATGACATCGACACCGTAGCGCGTCTGGGTGAACTCAGCCATGCTGCCGGCTACCACCTGCGGTTTGACCTTCGCGTAATCGAGCCCTTTCTCGTCGCCACCGTTCGCATCGTACCCGACGAACTCGAGAAAGAACGGGATATCGTTGGCACGGCACTCGTCGCCGATCCGCTCGATGAACGAGTGCTTCCGCTCGTTGATATCGGACACGTCGAACGGCGTGTAGTAGAGCAGTACCTTGACGCAGTCGGCGCCCGACTCCTTCAGCCGCCGCGCCGACCAGTGGTCCAGCAGGTCGGGCAACCGCCCCGGCTGGCTGTTATCGTAGCCGCTCTTCTCGTAGGCCAGCAACAACCCGGCGTTGGTGCTGCGCCGCTTCGAGGCGGGCAACCCCCACTGGGGGTCAAGCAGGATGGCGCTGGCGTGCGGTGTCAACACCTCGGTCACCGCCGTCTTGAATTCTTCCATCATCGCGTCGGTGACGTCGCCCCCCCGCTCCTTGGCGAGCGCCTTCTGCAGCGAGCCGCGCTGGTCCATCGCCGCCGCGGCGATCGTGCCGCTCGAGTCAGCCACCGCCTTCATGCCCGCCAATTTACCTGGTGTGATCTGCACTCTGTCGTCTCCATCGAAATCCGTGCGGCCGTCCGCTCCCGACTAGCGGGGCGGCCCCTCGGCGACGGCGCGGGCTGCTAGTACGAGGCCCCGGTCGTGACCGCGAGCCGCCCATTGTAGTCGTCCAGACCTGCCGGTGCCAAGCGGCGCCAGCGCCAGCCGCGCCGGAGCCGTGGTACGCTAGCTGCCGTGCGACGGGTCCTTACGGTCGGCGCGACACCGCACACCGGTTTTTCGACCGTAGTGCTGACCCTGCTAGCCACGCTGGCCCCCGCGCCAGTCACCTCCGCAAACGAACACCTGACGCTCCCGGAACCAACCTACGTGGAGGTCGCCCGTCTGCTCGACGCCGGCGATTACGCCGGCGCGCGGGACCGGCTGAACAAGACCGTCCCGGACGGTCCGGGCCAACCGCTCGAGGTGCTCGTGCTGCGCGCCACTTTGCTGGGCAGGCTGGGACGCGGCGCCGACGCAGAGGCAGTGTGGCGGCAGGTGATCGAACGCGAGGTCTCGATGCGGACCTTCTCCCGCCGGGCGCTGATCACAAGCATGGCCGCCCGCGGTGAACCGGCGCTCGCGGCAACGATCCTCGCTGAGCTGAACCGGTCGGACTGGACGCGACATCTGGACCTCACCCTCCTGGTCGCCGATGCCCACCGCGATCACGGTGATTTCAACCGTGCCGCCGCCTTGTATCGCGACACGTTAAAGCGTCAGCGACAGGGTGCGCTGGCAGACCGCGCGCGCCTCGGTCTGGCCGCCGCGCTGGAGAGTGCCGGGGACCTGACAGCGGCCATCGCTACCTTGCGCGAGGCGCAGCTCGAGCACCGGACCAAGCCTGGCTACGCGCTCGCACTCGCGGCCGAACGCCGTCTGAGCCGGCAGCTGGACCGGCCGCGCGCCCCGTTCACCCCGGCGCAGTACGAGACTGTCAGCCGTCGCCTGCGGGCGTTCTCCCGCTACGACGACGCGTCGGCGCTGATCGCCGAGTGGCGGACGGTGCAACCGGACGCCGGTGAACGGCTGGATGTCGAACGAATTGGCGTCCTCTACGACGGCCGGTCGAATGAAGCGGCGGTCGCGCTCTGCGCCGCCTTCGCCGCCCGCTACCCCTCGAGCCCGCTGCTCCCGGCCGTGAAGTTGACGGAGTTCCGCCTCGCCGTCAGGATGGGTGACACAGCGACCGCACGCAACCTTGGGCTCAGCCTGTGGGAGGGCCGCGTTCGGAACGCCACCACCGAGCAACAATTCAACGCCGGAGAGCTGCTGGCCGCGTATCTCGTCGCCGTGGGTGACCTGGAAGGCGGTCTCGACCTTTATCGCGAACTGTTCCAGCGCACCACCAGCGCCGATGGCCAGCGCATGATGCTCTGGAAGGCCGGCGTGGCGGCGCTCCGTGCTGGTCAGGACGAGCGCGCCTTGACCAACCTGCGCGCCTTGAACCAGCGCCGGCCGACCGGCGACCTCGAGCCAGCCGGGCAATACTGGCAGGCGGTCGCCGAGACCCGCGCCGGTCGGACTGACGTGGCCGAGCGGGCGTTCCGTTCCCTGGTCGTGACCCGGCCCTATCACTACTACGGGATCCAAGCCCGGGCACGGCTCGTCGAGCTGAGCGGCGACGACGCCGCTCCCGAGCCACCGCCCCGCCAGTTTCCGCCGCTGGCGCTCGAGTCGGCGACGCCGGGTCGTGCCGAATTCAGGGCGGCAATGGTGCTGGCCAGGGCCGGGCTGGTAAGCGACGCTGCCTGGTATCTACGCCGCCTGCTCGAAGGCCAGCGTGGCGACCGTGGTCTGGCGCTGCTCGCCGCTCGCGCCTCGGCCCGCGCGGGCGACCACGCGGCCGTGGCGCGTCTACTGGTCACCCACTTCGCTGGCTTCCTGCAGCGACCAGCGGAGCGGCTGCCGGAGGACTTCTACGGACTGGTCTACCCGCGCCCGTTCGCGGACGCTGTCGCCAGCGCGACTGCCGCGCGTGGTCTTGACCCCGCGTTCATGTTTTCGCTGATGCGCCAGGAGTCACGATTCGATCCGGAGGCTCGTTCGCCAGTGGGAGCGCTCGGACTGTTCCAGATCATGCCCTACACTGCGGCCGAGCTCGGCCCGCGATCGGGTCTCGACCACCTCTCGGCCGCCGACTTCGAGAACGAGAGTGTGCTGCTGCAACCGCCGGTCAACGCGGCCATCGCCGCCACACTCGCCGGCAACCTGTTCGCGCTGTTCGGCGGCGCGCTCACGCCGGTCATCGCCTCCTACAACGCCGGCGAGGAGCGGGTCGCGACGTGGTGGGCGTCGGCACGCGATCTGCCCGAGGACCTCTTCGTCGACACCATCCCCTACAGCGAAACTCGCCGCTTCGTCCGGGAAGTACTGGCGAACGTGGCAGCGTATCAGCGCGTCTACGGCGACACGCGAACCACTCGATAACGTCGGCTTCCGAACCAGCGTCTTCCGCGTGCTGGCCATTTTTTGGTCGAGTCTTCGGAAGGACGGCCGCTCGGTACCAAGCCCGGTTCAGAACCCGACTGCGGCACTGGTACGCCTCCGATCTTCAGCCGCTTCCAGGACGTCTTCCTCGGCGTTGTAGTAGATGGCGGAGACGGCACCCTGCACGCGCGTTTCGACCATCGTATGGCCTTTCTCCGCAAGCAGCGCCAGCGTGTCCGGCGACAGCCCCCAACGCTCGTAGTGAGTCTCGTCCGGTAGCCACTGGTGGTGCAGCCGAGGTGCGTCGACCGCCTCCTGGATGTTCATACCAAAATCGACGACGTTGAGGATCGTCACCAGTACGGTGTTGATGATGGTGCGCCCGCCCGGACTCCCGGCCGCCATCACGAACAGTCCGTCGCGTGCCAGGATCGTTGGCGTCATGCTCGACAACATCCGCTTTCCCGGCTCCGCCAGGTTCGGACCGGTACCGATGAGCCCGGTCTCGGTCGTCATGCCCGGCGCCGCGTTGAAGTCGCCCATCTCGTTGTTCAGCAGGAACCCGGCGCCAGGGACGACGATCTTCGACCCGTAACTCTGCTCCAACGTGTAGGTCATCGACACCGCGTTCCGCGCGCCATCCACCACCGACACGTGGGTCGTCTCGTTGCCCTCGGCAGGCCACACGAAACTGTCAGGGGACGAGACGGAGGCCTGATCTAGACGGATGGTCTGCCGGAGCGCCTCGGCATGCTCCTTCGACGTGAGCTGTTCAATCGGCATGCTTGGGTTGAAGGCCGGGTCACCCAGATATCGCGCCCGGTCGGCGTAGGCGCGCCGCATCGCCTCGATAATGAGATGGGTCGTCGCCGCTGACCCTGAGCCGGAGGCCGCCAGATCGTAGCCTTCCAGGATATTAAGCATCTGGATGAGCGCCACGCCCCCGGAGCTGATCGGCGGCATCGAGATGATGTCGTAGCCGCGATAGGCGCCCGCGAGTGGCGTCCGGCGCACCGCACGATACGCGGCAAGATCGTCGCGGTTGATCAGACCGCCACCCGCCGTCATCTCCTCCGCAATGAGCGCGGCGGTCTCGCCCTGGTAGAATCCAGCCGGGCCCAGCTCGGCGACCCGCAACAGCGTCCGCGCCAGATCCGGCTGACGGAGCGTCTCGCCAACCCGATACGGCTCACCCTGCTTCGAGAACTGCGAGACGGACGCTGGATGGTCGGCCATCTGCGGCAGCACGCTGGCGAGCGACCTGGCCAGCGCGTGCGAGACCCGGAACCCGTTGCGCGCCAGCGTGACCGCCGGCCAGACCAGCTGGTCCCAGGGCAACGACCCGTGCTCGGACCAGGCCAGGTGCAACCCGGCCACCGTGCCCGGCACCCCGACCGCTAGATGACTAGCGTGATGGATGATGCGGTCGTATTCCCCACCCTGCATGAACATCATCGGGTACGACCCGCCCGGTGCCGTCTCCCGGAAGTCGTAGGCCACCGGGTCTCCCTGCGCCGGGCGGTAGACCAGGAACCCGCCCCCGCCGATGTTACCCGCCGCCGGATAGGTGACCGCCAGCGCCAACGCCGTCGCCACCGCCGCGTCGATGGCGTTGCCCCCAGCCCGCATGACCTCCGCGCCCACCCGCGACGCGATGTCGTCCTGCGACACCACCATCGCCTGGCTGGCCCGGATCGGCTGCGTGCTGCCGATGAGCAGGACGGACGAGATGGCGACCGCCACAGCCACGACCGCCGCCAGGGTGCGGCGCACCGGAACCGGTCGGATTACATATGACATCGGCTCATGATCGCAGCGGAGAGCGCCGCTCGCAAGCGAAACCCGCCGTCACTCGAGACCTCGGCCGAGGCGCTGCCGCGGGCCCGCCGTATCCCTCGCAACGGCCGGCTGCTACACTGTTCCGGTCTCGTTCGAGGAGTGCCTTCAATGTACCATCGCCATACCCTCCGAGCGACCGCAACGCTCGTCATCGCCTGCCTTCACCTCGCGCCCACTCCGGCCGTGGCCCAGGACCGCGGCCTGCTGCCCACGGACTTCTACAACGAGGTCGGCGTGGACGACGTGGCCATCTCACCAGACGGTGCGCTGGTGGCGTTCACCGTCACCACGGTCAGCGAAGCAGAAAATCGACGGCATCGCGAGGTCTGGCTGCAGGAGCTACGCGGCGGGCGCCCGCAGGGCGAACCGTTCCGGTTCAGCGACCCCACCCGCGAGGCCCGCACGCCGCGCTGGTCGCCAGACAGCCGCGTGTTGAGCTTCCAGTCGCCCCGCGGCGAGGACCGCGAGTCCGACTCGACCTGGTTCGCCCGGGTCACGTTCCCGGGCGGAGAGGCCTACCGGATCGCGGGAGTCGGCGCGGAACCGGTCTGGTCATCCGACGGCACCTGGATCGCCTACACGATGCCGGCCGACGGTAGCCGCGACAACGATGACACTGAGCGCGCTGGGTGGATTGCGCCGGATGCCATCACCAACACGCTGGATGCCGAGCGTTTCGACGGGCGGGTGATCACGTCGATGCGCTACAAGGACGACGACGCGTTGACGCTGCGCCCGCACCCCGCGACCAGACCGAAGCAGCAGCTCTTCGTCATCGCCGCCGACGGCAGCGATCCAGTTCAGCGGACCGACGTGGCATTCGACGTCGGTGACCTCACCTGGTCAGCCGACGGTGAACGAATCTACTTCACCGGAGACGAGCTGGAAGATGACGAGTTCAACGACGAGCTGACGACCGACATCTATGTGATCGGCCGCGACAGCGGCGACCCGCGGAAGCTGACGTCGAACCCCGGCAGTGAGCGCGCACCCGCCCTCTCGCCAGACGGCAGCCGGCTCGCGTACCTGCAGACCCGCGCGCGCGGCAACGAGACCGACCTCCGCGTCGTGGATCTCGCCCCGGACGGTACTTTCCGCGGTATCCCCCGCAACCTGACCGGCGACTGGGATCTGACACCGGGCGCGCCCACCTGGGCGGCCACCGGCGAGGCGGTCCGGTTCCTGGCCGGTGCAGGCGGCAACCGTCATCTGTTCGAGGTGACGGTGACCGGTGACCTGATTCGGCAGCTGACCAGCGGCGACCGGCAGATCGGATCCGTGTCGACGTCAGACGACGGCCTCGTCATGGCCTACACCGTGACCGACGTTGTGTCACCCCCCGAGGTGTACATCAATCGTGGCGACGGCTCCCTACAGCAGCGGGTGACCTCGTTCAACGACGCCTGGTTGGCCGACGTCCGCCTGCAGTCGGCCGAGCGTCTGACCTGGAGTGTCGACGATGGCATCGAGCTCGAAGGCTGGCTCATCAGGCCAGCCGGCTACGAGGCCGGACGGCCGTATCCGATGATCCTGAAGGTCCATGACGGCCCACACGGCGCCTACGGCAACGCGTTCTTCCGGACGTTCCACGCCCTCTCGAACGCCGGCTTCTTCGTCCTGTTCGCGAATCCCCGCGGCTCGACCGGGTACGGGCACGCCTTCACCTACGCCACCAGAGCGGGCTGGGGCGAGATCGAATCCGAGGACTTACTGGCCGGTGTTGACGCCGCGCTCGAGCGCTACCCCGACATCGACCCGGCGCGGGTCGGCGTCTCAGGTGGCAGCTACGGCGGCTTCATGACGAACTGGCTGACTGCCACGACGAACCGCTTCGCCGCCGCCGTGACGAGCCGGTCGATCACTAACTGGGAAAGCTGGTACGGTTCGTCGGACGAGCAGGCGTTGACCGAGTTCGAGCTTGGCGGCACGCCCTGGGAGCAGCGCGAGCTCTATCGCCGACTGTCGCCGATTTCCCACGTCGAGAACGTGACGGCGCCGACGCTGATCATCCACAGCGAGAATGATTACCGGGCGCCGATCGGCGAAGGCGAGCAGTGGTTCATGGCGCTCAAGAAGCGTGGTGTCCCGACCGAGTTCGTCCGCTATCCCCGGTCGAGTCACGGGCTGTCCAGAACCGGAGAACCCTGGCTGCTCGTGGACCGCCTGGAGCGGATCCGGAGCTGGTTCACCCACTGGCTGATCGATCAGGGCGGAAGTCAAGCCGCGTCTCGCTAGCGGGAACCGCACCCGCGTCCGTCCGCGTCGGGCCTGGACGGACAGCGGCAGGGCGGACTATTCCCCGGTTCACGGAGAACACCTCGCCGCCGTGCGCCGCGCAAGACCTACTCCCTCCGACCCCGCGACCATGGATCAGTCGAAGCGCGCCACCGTCCGAACCGAATAGGCCGGATCAACCCTGCAGCATGGCTCTTCGCTGTGGAGGCCCTGGCGCCCGCAAAGGCGGCGCCAATCGGTAGGCATGAGACTTGCCGCCTTCCGGTAGTAGTCAGTAGTAGTCAAGGGAGGCACGATGACCACTCCACCGGGCATGTCTGGCCCTCGGTAGCCGTGGCGGAACTGGGCCAGTCGGCCCAGGCTGAATCACCAGGTGCCAAGGGCACGTCGTAGCTTCGACACACCCGGCAACATACCGCGACTAGAGCAGGGGGGGCGCTCTGCACCCGGCAGCCAGCAATCCAGGGTCGATGAGACTCCTCCTGGACAGCCGAAGCCGTTGGTTCCGCCAACGCCGGTACCAGGAGGGTAGCGTCATTCGATTCTCTTCCGCCGCGATGCGGCTGAGTCATCTGGATGTGGTGCTGAAGTAGCAACCTTGTCAGGTGGCGTGGCTGCGCACGCTGTGGAAGAACTCCAGAGCGTAGCTCCCTCCGCGGCGCGTCCAGACGGTCGGACCACATCCTGCTAGAACGAGGCTTCCGTCGCAGAACGCTCACGTGACCGCCAAAGGCCACCTCACCCTGAGGTTCGCCAAGCGCGTCTACTTTCTCGGCGTGGGCCGCACCGATGACCAGGAAGACCGCGTACGCTGAATCCGTGCTACCATGAGGCGAATCGCGAGCAGGTTTTCTCCTACCCAGAAGCCCCGCTCAGAGCAGTGGGTGCCGCCCTGGAACCGGGCCCCTCCCCCTCCCAGGTTCATTGCCACGAACGCCCGCCTGAGTCCGGGCTGCGATAGATGTAGATGATGATCCGCGCCTGGGTGAGTGCGGACAAGGAGTAAGCGCACGTATGCAGTTCACAGATCTGGGCCTGCGCCCGGAGCTCGTTCGCGCCGTCGGCGGCGCGGGCTACACCACCCCCACGTCGATCCAGGAGCGCGCCATTCCGATCGTGCTCGACGGCCGCGATCTCATCGCTTGCGCCCAGACCGGCACGGGCAAGACTGCCGCCTTCCTGCTGCCAATCCTCCAGCGCCTCGCCGGCGGCACGGCGTCGCGCCACCCGCGCGCGCTGGTGATCACACCTACCCGCGAGCTGGCCGCCCAGATCGGGGAAATGGCCATGCAGTACGGCCGGCACCTGCGCCTGCTCAGCACCGTGATCTTCGGTGGCGTCAGCATGGAGCCACAAAGGCGCCGTTTGGCCGCCGGCCTCGATCTGCTGGTCGCCACCCCTGGCCGGCTGCTCGACCACGTCCGCCGCAAACAGGCGAGTCTCGCCAGCGTCGAGCTAGTGGTCCTCGACGAGGCCGACCGGATGCTCGACATGGGCTTCCTCCCTGATATCCGCCGGATCCTCGCAACCCTGCCCGTGAAACGCCAGAACTTATTCTTTTCGGCCACCATGCCGGACGAGATCGAGGCACTTATCCGACGAACAACCCACGCGCCAGTCATGGTCGAGGTGACGCGTCGGGCGACGCCAGTCAGCGCCGTCCGCCAAGTGGTGCACCCGGTGGCGATGACCCGCAAGAAAGAGTTGCTCAGGACGCTTTTGCAGCGCCCGGATATGGGACGAACCCTGGTCTTCACCCGTACCAAGGCCCGGGCCAACCAGCTGGTACGGGCCCTCGAGCGAACCGGTCGCCGGGTCGCGGCGATCCACGGCAACAAGAGCCAAAACGCCCGCACCCAGGCGCTCGCCCGCTTTCGCACGGGAACAGTCGACACCCTCATCGCGACCGATATCGCCGCCCGTGGGCTCGACGTTGACGGCATCAGCCACGTGGTCAACTTCGATCTACCCCACGTTCCGGAAGACTACATCCACCGAATCGGGCGCACCGCCAGGGCCGGTCAGAGTGGCGACGCGGTCTCCCTGGCCGCCCCAGAGGAACGGTCCCAGCTGGCCGCGATCGAGAGGCTCGTCGGGAAACCTATCCGGCGCGAGCTCTTCGCCGGCTTCACGACGCCTGCCAAGTCCGCGGAACGCGACTCGCAGTCCCGACCCCGGTCGCCAGGCGAGTTCCGACCCGGCCACCAGCGGGGCCGAGCAAGTCGCGCCACTATATCCCCGTCGGGTGGAGGCCGCCAACGCAGACGTGCTGGAGGCCGATAGCGCGACGTTCAGCGTCACCCTCTCGATCGCCGACGCCAGGACCTCGACTCGGATACGATCGCGCGTGGAAACCGAATACAATCTGGCCAGCCGGCGAGCGGCGGAAGACAGCCTGACCCTCAACCGGTTCCTGCGGGCGTCGACACGACCGGCGCTCAGGCAGGTGTGAGGACACTCGTCGTGAACGACCACGATGCGGGCGCGTGCGTCGCGGAGACAGATTGGAAATGCGTGCCCTACGATGCTCGGCGGGCAACCGTCAAAAACCACAGGAGACGACATGGCAACACTGAACGGAACAATCAAGCGGCTGGTGAGCGACAAAGGCTTCGGGTTCGTCGCGTCTGGAGAAAGCAGTAGCGAGTACTTCTTCCACCAGTCCGCCTGCAACGGTGTGCAGTTCGATGACCTTCGGGAAGGTCAGACCGTGACCTTCGAAGAGGGCCAGGGACCGAAGGGCCCGCGCGCAGAAAATATCAGGTTGGTCTGAGGAGGCCGTCACGGCGAAGACGGTCGAGGTGAGCGTGAGATCGCACTCGCCGAGGAGGGGTTCTTCTAGACGACCGTCACGACGTCGACCAACACGCGTAGCACGGCGTGCGCAACCGGGCGGCGAGCGACGGCGCCTCAGACTGGGCGCCTGCGATGCCACACCAGGCCTGCCGCGTCGCCAGACTAGCGGTGGAGGGGTGATGACCGCCTGTAGATCCGGGTAACAAGCAACCTGCCGGCGCGCGTACCCGAGCGCGCCAGATCCCTACTGGTGTGCCGCGGTCCGCTCGTTCATCTCGCGCAGCATCTCGGTCTGCGAGATCCCCGTCCAGCAGTGGCCACGCCCCTGACCGTACTCGATACGCGCGTCGATCAACGGCCTGTCCTGCAGCCATCGATCAAGGAGGCGGACGGCGTGGTTGAGATAATAGTCGTCCAGCTTGCCGACCCAGATATTGAGCTTGCCGTACAGCTTCGGGACAAGCTCGTCCTCGTTCCGCTCGAGAACGAGTCGGAGGTCGTACTGCTCCCAGTGCCGTGTCACAGACCGGTCGATGACGCCGGTGGCGGTGTCCCATAGCGGCGCAGGTCGTCCATCCTCACCCCGCGGACCATATGTCGCGTTCCAGGCACCCCACTGTCCACCTGACATCGTCCAGCTACCGCCCAGGCCGAGGACGTTCTCCATCTGGACCTCGTGCCGCATCGTGAAGCGAACGCTCCCGTCCAGATTCCTGGCACTGGGCAGCTCGCCGCCCCGCTCATCGACATAGGCGCTGTCGCCTCGGTAGATGTCGACGCGCTGGAAGGCGCGGAAATCAACGGCGTCTGGGCATGAGGCCCAGACGCCGTTGAAGTAGTCAGGGTAGAAGATCTGCAGCGCCAGCGAAACCCAACCGCCAGTGGACTCACCGTCAAGGACGCGGGCATGCGGCTCCCCGACCGCGCGGAACTCGCGTTCAACATACGGGATCAACTCCCGAATCAACGCGTCGCCGTAGGGACCGTTGTTCGCGGAGTTGACCTGATACGGGTCACCATAGGGGCCGGCACCGTCAAGGTGCAGCAGGATGGCACGGGGCGCGTCCTCGGCCAGCCAGGAGTTCCTGAACGACGACCCGGTGCGCATCATCGAGCGCGTCTCCGTGTACCGCTCGCCGTAGCCACCGATGTGCACGCGGAGCGGGTAATGGCGGTCGGGTTCCTGGTCGTAGCCACGCGGGAGGATGATGCCGGCGCGCAGGTAGATGGGACGGCCGTGGAACTCGGACAGGAGATCGGACTGGACACTGACGAACCGGAGATACTCCTCATCGGGCGGGAGCGGTTCGTCTGGGATCCGTTGAGACAGTGTCAGACGCACGGGTCCCGTCCGGGCCGCGTCAAGCGCGACCCGCGCCGGCTCGCTGAAGAGGTTACCTGGCGCGCCGGACGACCAGACGTCACGGTTGGTGCTGAGCACAGCCTGGACGTGATATTCGCCGGCGGGGAGGTCCGCCAGGCTCTGGATCGGAAACGCGGCGGCGGTGGCGTCGAGCGTCGCCCAGGCGTCGGGACTAAGCGCCGGACCGTCGATGGCGACAATCGGCGCGGCGTCCGGACCGACCCGGCCGATCAGGCGACGGGGCTCAACCCGGTCGCTCGAGGCCATGACGACGAGCAGACGGCCCGGCGGCGGTGCCAATAGCGAGGGGTGCAGGGTGACCTCGAATCGGAGACCGGTAGACGATTGGCCGCCCGCTGGGAGTGCATGGAGCAGGGCCGCAAGGACCGCCAGGGTCACGGGTCTGAACACGCGACACATCATGATGTCTAGCCCTGCGGACCGCAGGGAACCCCCCAGGCGGATTTCACGATCACGTGGCCGCCAGGCCGCCCACCCAGCCTCGTGCCTGGCTGAACGCGCTTGACACCGTGTCCGACTATCATAATCCGAGCGTCCGAACTAGACGGGGCTACGCCCAGAACCCCAGCGGGCGCTCCGCGGGGACCCCAAGACCCCACTCCGCGCCAGCGAGGCGCGCACGTTCGCGTTCACGCTCAGCCCGGAGGGACTGAAAGTGCCACCGCAGGCGCCGTCCGGCGATATCGTCCGAACGGTGACCACGGTGGCCGTCGTGATCCTCGCACTCGGAATGGGGGTGGGTGGGTGGCTCCGCCAGGTGGCGACGATGACCGGGCGGACGCTGGCAGTAGCCGGGGAGTTGCTGCTGTTCTATCCGACGACGCTGACGGGCGTCGTCGGGACAGCGCTGTTCGCGACGGCGATCGCGGCGCACCTCCGAAGGATGGAGTCAGGAGTCGGCAAGCGGGAGTCAGACAGGGCCTAAAGCACTTCGCCCCGGCTTGTCGTTCCCCTCACCGCGCCCTTCTCCCCTTTCGTCCGGTGCGTTGAGACCGACTGCGCCACCGTCCATGAGGCAGGGGTCTGAGCGGGGCCTTGACGAGGCAGGCGCGAGGAGCACCGCCTGGAACGCGCGATCGTCACGCTCGTGTCAGGCGCCGGTACTTGATCCGATGCGGCCGGTCGGCGGCGGAACCGAGCCGGCGGCGGCGGTCCGCCTCGTAGTCCTGATAGTTCCCCTGAAACCAGACCACCTGGCTGTCGCCTTCGAAGGCAAGGATATGAGTCGCGATACGGTCCAGGAACCAGCGGTCGTGGCTGATGACCACGACACAGCCGGCGAACTTGAGGAGCGCGTCTTCGAGCGCTCGCAGCGTGTCAACATCGAGGTCGTTGGTCGGCTCATCGAGCAGAAGCACGTTAGCACCGGTGCGCAGTAGCTTGGCCAAGTGCACACGGTTGCGCTCCCCGCCCGACAGCTCGCCCACCCTGCGTTGCTGGTCTCGTCCCTTGAAATTAAAACACGAGCAGTAGGCTCGTGACGCCACGGTCCGCTTGCCGAGCGTCACGCTTTCCTCGCCGCCAGAGATCTCTTCCCAGACGGTCTTTTCCGGGTCCAGCTCGCGGCTCTGGTCGACGTGACCCAGCGTGACGGTATCGCCCAGGGTCAGCGTGCCGGCATCCGGGGTCTCGTCGCCGGTGATCATCCGGAACAACGTGGTCTTGCCGGCGCCGTTGGCGCCGATCACGCCGACGATACCGGCCGGCGGCAGTGTGAAGGTCAGGTCCTGGATAAGACAGTGGTCGCCGTAACCCTTGCGCAGGTTCTTCGCCTCGACGACCACGTCGCCCAGTCGCGGGCCGGGCGGAATATAGATCTCGACCGACTCGATCTGCTCGTCGACGTCCTGGTTCAATAACTCCTCGTAGGCGTTGAGCCGTGCCTTACCTCTGGCCTGCCGCGCCCGCGGCGTCATCTTGATCCACTCCAGCTCGCGTGCCAGGGTGCGACGATGTTTGGTCTCCTGTTTTCGCTCGACCGCGAGCCGCGATTGCTTTTGCTCGAGCCAGGATGAATAGTTCCCCTCCCACGGGATCCCTGCCCCACGGTCCAGCTCAAGAATCCACCCGGCGACGTTGTCCAGGAAATACCGGTCGTGAGTGATCGCGACGACGGTGCCTTTGTACTTCTGGAGATGGCGCTCCAGCCAGCCGACCGTCTCGGCATCCAGATGGTTCGTCGGTTCGTCAAGTAGCAACAGGTCGGGCAACTGCAGCATCAGCCGGCACAGCGCTACCCGGCGCCGCTCGCCGCCGGACAGATTGGTAACCGAGGCGCGAGGCGGCGGCAACCGCAACGCGTCCATCGCCATCTCGACACGAGAGCCGAGGTCCCAGGCGCCGACCGCCTCAATCTTGTCCTGCAGATGACCCTGTTCGTCCATCGCGTCCTGCAGCTCGTCCCCCATCAGCCCCTCGTTGAAGCTGGCGATCACCTCGTCATACCGCTTAAGCAGCCCCTTCTGCTCGGCCACCCCCTCCTCGACGTTGCCTTTCACCGTCTTGGCGGGGTTGAGCTGCGGCTCCTGCGGCAGATAGCCTATGCTGATGCCCTCCGAGATAAACGCCTCGCCGGTGTAATCCCCCAACTCGCCCGCCATGATCCGGAGCACCGTGCTCTTTCCGGCACCGTTGAGCCCGAGCACGCCGATCTTGGCGCCCGGAAGGAACGACAACCAGATGTCCTTGAGGACCTCCTGACCGGGGCCATAGGACTTGCCGAGCCCCTTCATCGTGTAGACGTATTGATGGGCCATGCGCGTGCTCTCAGAAGATCGCGGTCAGGAGACAGAAGACCGGGGCTTGCGATACAGTCACGGTGCGGCCGCGACACGCGTCGGCTGCCGCTGGCACCTCCAGTCTAACCCATGTCCGATTCGCTTTCGGCCGCACGCGCGACTGCCAAGTCCACGCCAAAGCCGCCGCCTGAGGTCAGGGAGTCCGCTCCAATCGCGTCGCAGCAGACGTCTGGCCGGCCGGCACCGGCGCGAACCCGAACGCCGCCCGCGTCCGAGAGCGGATTACCACCCTCCGCCACGGCCACACAGCCGGTGACAGCGGTGCGGCCCCACCCGCGACGCCGACCGGTCTGGGCCAGCTGGCCGGACGAGATGCTACTCGACGTGCGGATGTGCGACCTCGGATTATCAATCGAGGGGACCGTCATCGAACGGCGTATCCGTCAGCTGAACGCCGAGCTCGCAGATCGCGGCATCACGTTTCTGGCGCATTTCTGGCTATCGGACGACTGGTTCACGCCGGATCACGTCCCAGGTGTGGCGCTCCCCTTCTATCTGGCACACCCGCGGCTGGCGCGGCTCGAGCTGGCGCAGTTGCTCGAGGTGGAAGGTGGCACCGAGGCCTGGTGCATGCGGATCCTGCGTCACGAGATGGGGCACGCAATTGACAACGCCTACCGCCTGCAGCGCCGCCGCAAGCGGCAGAAACTGTTCGGGCTGTCGTCGACAGCGTATCCCGAGTACTACACGCCCAAACCATACAGCAGGAGCTTTGTGCTGCATCTCGACTCGTGGTACGCGCAGAGTCACCCCGACGAGGACTTTGCCGAAACGTTCGCCGTCTGGCTCGACCCGCGCTCGGTGTGGTCTAAGCGCTACTCGGACTGGCCCGCGCTGAAGAAACTCGAGCTGATGGACGAGCTGATGGCACAGATCGCCGGCACGGACCCACTGGTGACGACCCGGCGCACGATTGATCCACTCTCACGGCTGCGGAAGACTTTGCGGAAGCACTACGCGGAGAAACGACAGCGCTACGGACTCGAGTACCCTGACTTCTACGACGGCGACTTGCGTAAGCTGTTCTCAGACGCCGCCGAGCACGCCGGCAACGTCCAGGCCGCGAGGTTTTTGACGCGAGTGCGGCGCGACGTCCGGCGTCTGGTCGCGCGCTGGACCGGAGAATACCAGTACCGGATCGACCAAGTGCTTAGCGACATGATCGCGCGCTGTGAGGCGCTCGGGCTCCACCTTGCCATACCGGAGGACCGGGCCAAGCTTGACTTCATGGTGCTCCTGACAGTGCAGACGATGAACTACCTGCATGGCGGCCGTCACCGGATTGCGTTGTGAAAAAACTCCGTGTACTCGCCCTGATGCACGACTACATGGTGCCCCCGGAGGACGTCACCGGACTCGATGTGGTGAACGCGGTCTGGAAGACGGAGTTCGACGTCACCACCACGCTTGCGGCGACGCACGACGTCTACACTTTGGGGCTCTCCGACGAGCTCGATCCGATCCGCCGAGCAATCGACGAGGTCCGGCCCCACGTCGCGTTCAACCTGATGGAGGCGTTTCACGAGGTCGGCACATTCGACCAGAACGTGGTGAGCCACCTCGAGTTGCTGCGCCTGCACTACACCGGCTGCAACCCCCGCGGGTTGATCCTGTCGAGGGACAAGGCGTTGGCCAAGAAGGTCCTCGCCTACGACGGCATCCCGGTGCCGGCGTTCGCCATCTTCCCGATCGGCCGCATGGTCCGGCGTCCCGGTCGCCTACGGTTCCCACTCATCGTTAAATCGCTCACCCAGGACGCCTCCTATGGCATCTCGCAAGCGTCGGTGGTCTCCGACGACACCAGACTCCGGGACCGTGTCGCGTACATTCACGAACGGCTCGGCACCGACGCGATCGTCGAGCAGTACATCAAGGGACGCGAGCTGTATGTCGGCGTCATCGGCAACGAGCGGCTGCACGCCTGTCCGGTCTGGGAGATGAAGTTCGCGAACATGCCGGAGGGCGCTCACCGTATCGCAACCGAGCGAGTGAAGTGGAGCGCGGCCTACCAGAAGAAGCACGGCATCCACTGTGGAAAGGCTCGTCTGCAGCGCGCCGGCATGGAAGAGTACCTGCAATTCCTCGCCAAGCGGGTGTTTCACATCCTGCAGATGAACGGCTACGGCCGGATCGACATCCGCCTCGACGACGACGGACAGCCGTGGGTGCTGGAGGCGAACGCCAACCCGCAGTTGGCCTACGGCGAGGACTTGGCCGAGTCGGCCCACCATGACGGCGTATCCTACGAGGCGCTGCTGCAGCAGATCCTGACCGTGGGGCTGCAGTGGCGAGCGGACCGAGCGGGGTAGGCCGCCGTCGCGGCGGCGACGTTCGACAAGTCCTCAGCGTGCATCCAGGAGACGAGAGCAGCCGGCCTGACCCCCGCCGCTTTCCGCCGACGGGAGGCCGCCTCGAGCTACGACCCTTGCAGAGTGAACTGGACTTCGACCGTCGCACCCGCGGTGACGGTGACGGTCTGTGGCGATCCGCCGAGCCGCTCGTGCCAAATCGATAGCTCGTGCGTGCCCGCCGGTATCCCCTCGATGGCGAAACGGCCGTCGAGACCGGTGACGGCGCCCAGGTCGCCGCTGACCACGATCCACCCACGCATCCAAGCGTGCGAGTCGCATTCAACCCGCACGACGCCCGGACGACGTAGCGGGCGAGTGACGGTCATCCCGGCGAACGGAATCGCGATGTTGAAATCGGTGCGATTGCGGTCATCGTAGGCGTGGGTCGAGTGTAATGTGTCGTCCCCGCTCGTGATCTCAAGCGGGCTCCGCGTCGGCGCGATCTGCACATGCGGAACGAACTGACAGCCGGCGTTGTCGATCCGCGGCGGCGTCACGCTGGTGGGCCACGCCACCCCGGCGATTGTTACCACGGCGTTCGCTACATGACCGGCGCTGTCGGCGATGATCTCCTGGTTGGCCAGGGTGTCACCGCATACCGCCTGGTCGGCGTTCACCTCGATCGTCGTTGGCGCTGGCGGATTGTCCATCGTCACGATGCCGGTGATCGTCCCCGTCGCCTGCCCCACGCCCTGGAGCGGCACCACACCCGCCACCGCGAGCGCACCGACCCCCGCGATGACCCACATCAACGCCCCCGTTCCCGAGCTTCTATCCATCCGTCTACTGTACCCTACCGGCCGACCCCGTCGCACACTCGACGGATGCCAGGCAGACATGGGTCGATGGCGGCGGTATTGGTGCACCAGGCCGGTTCACCCCGCAGCGTGTCGCTTAGCTCTAGGAGCGCCGGCATCGGGAATCGAGACCGCTACAGCGTCGTCGGGTTCCCCGTCCGCAGCTTCGGCAGCCCCACCGGCTCCGGCTCCGGCGTGAAGTCCTCGCCCGGGTTGATGAACCTGTCGTGCTCGAAGCGATACTGCGTGTCGTAGAGCTCTCGATACCGCCCACTGGCGGCGAGTAACTCGGCATGAGTGCCGCGCTCGACGATCTGCCCGTGCTCGAGCACAACGATCTGGTCGGCGCTCTGAATAGTGGAGAGCCGGTGGGCAATGACCAACGTGGTGCGGCCCCGACGCAGGGCCCGCAGTCCGTCCTGGATCATCGACTCGCTCTCGCTGTCGAGGCTAGAGGTCGCCTCGTCGAGGATGAGGATCCGCGGGTTGGCTAGAACCGCCCTGGCGATGGCGACACGCTGGCGCTGCCCGCCCGACAGCTTGATACCCCGCTCGCCGACGAGCGTGTCGTAGCCGTCCGGAAACCCCTGGATGAACTCGTCGCAGTGCGCGATGCGGCTGACCTCCTCGACCTCGGCGCGCGTGGCGTGCCGGTGCGCGAAGCTGATGTTCGAGGCGATCGAACCGTCGAACAGGAAGTTCTCCTGCAGCACGACGCCGAGCTGCTGCCGGTAGTCGGCGAGCTTCAGCGTCGCCAGGTCCAGCCCGTCCACGAGCACGCGGCCCTGCTGAGGCCGGTTGAACGCCATCACCAGACTGACCAGCGTGCTCTTTCCTGACCCGCTGGACCCGACCAACGCGGTGGTCGTGCCGGCCGGCGCCGTCACTGACACGTCGCGCAGCACCGGCACCCCCTCGGTGTAGGAAAACGTCACGTGGTCGAGTTCGATGTCCCCCTTCAACCCACCGATCGACTGTCGTGACTCGTCCTCGTCAATCTCGGTCGGAGTGCCCAAGATCTCGCGAATCCGATCGAGCCCGGCAAATGCCTCAGTGATCTGCGTGCCAATCGAGGCGATGGACACCACCGGCACCACCACCATGCCGGTAAAAAGCAGATACCGCAGCAGATCGCCGACGGACCATTGACCGGCAATGATCGCCCGGCCGCCCATCACGATCATCAACGCACCGATCACACCGATCACGAAGGAGGCCGCCGACGTCGTGGCCGACACACCGGTGACGGTCCTGGCCACGTTTCTCAGTAGCCGGTGGACGCCCTTGGCGAACACCAACTGCTCTCGTTTCTCGACACTGTACGCCTTGATAATCCGCACCCCGCCCAGCGTCTCGCCCAATCGGCCGGTCACCTCGGCGTTGATCTTCCCTCGCTCTTTGAACAGCGGACGCAACTTCGAGAACGCGGTGGCCATGACGAGCCCGAACAGGATCAGGATAATCAGCGTCACCGTCGTCAGCCGCCAGTTTAGATAGAACAGCACACCCAATCCGAGCGTCGCCGTGACGAACCCGCCGGCCAGCTGCGCGAGGCCAGTGCCGACGAGGTTCCGGATACCCTCGGCATCGGTCATCACCCGTGAGATCAGGACCCCGCTCTGAGTCGAGTCGAAATACCCGACCGGTAACCGGGTGACGTGCCGCTGCACCCGCTTGCGCATTTCGGTGATGGCGCGCTGCGCCGCGACACCAAGCACCTGGGACAGGGCGAATCCAGTACTCGACTGCACGAGCGTGGCAGCGCCGGCCGCGAGCGCCAGCGGCATGAGCAGGTCGCCGCGGCTTTGGCCGATCACGTCGTCGATGACATAGCCGGACAGCCACGGCAGCACCATGCCCGACAGCCGGCTGACGAGCATCAGCACCATGCCGAGAATGAGCCGGTAGCGATGGGCGTGGACGAGCTTCCGTGCCTCCTCCCATGCGTCGGGCGTCGCGAGTCTCTTCCTGGTGTTCTGCGTTTTGTCGTCTGCCATGGCCGGCTACGTTACGCCTCCGCTGGCAGCGCGAAGTGCCAGTCGATTATGCACAGGGCCACCTAAGTATAGACTTTCGCCGTGGTTTCTCCCTCGCGCCGCATTCTCCACCTTGACATGGACGCCTTCTACGCGTCGGTTGAACAGCGAGACGACCCGGCACTACGGGGGAGACCGGTCGCGGTGGGTGGCCGACCGGACGGACGTGGCGTCGTAGCGGCGGCGAGCTACGAGGCGCGCATGTTCGGCATCCACTCGGCGATATCGATGACCAAGGCGGTACGTCTTTGTCCCGATCTAGTCATTGTGCCGCCAGACTTCACCCGCTATCGGCGAATTTCCAACCAGGTGTTTGCCCTGTATCGCTCGGTCACGCCGCTGGTTGAGCCGCTCTCGCTCGACGAGGCGTATCTAGACGTGACCGAGAATACCTGGGGCGAACCCCTCGCGACCACCGTGGCCAGACAACTCAAGCGCTGGATCCACCAGGAAACCGGTTTGAGGGTCTCGGCCGGCGTCGCGCCAAACAAGTTCCTGGCCAAGATCGCGTCCGACTGGGACAAACCGGACGGGCTGACGGTCATCCCGACCCCGCGGGTAGAGGCGTTTCTCCAGCAACTGCCGGTCGAGGCGCTCTGGGGCGTGGGACCAGTCACGGCGAAGCGGTTGCGCGCGGCCGGCGTCACGCGTCTAGTCGACGTGCGGACGGTCGACTCGCGAGTGCTGATCGATACGGTAGGCAGCCGGGCCGGATGGCTGCGCCGACTCGCTGACGGTATCGACGACCGTCCGGTGACACCGCATCGGACCGTACAATCGTCAGGGTCTGAGAAAACCTATGCGGAGGACCTGACGGACCTCGACATGATCCACGGCGAGCTGGACCGCATGGCACGCCGTGGCGCCGCATGGCTCGAGCGAAAGGCGCTGCTCGCGCGCACGGTTCTCGTCAAGGTGCGGTACTCGGACTTCACCACCGTCACCCGTAGCCACAGCGCGCGACCCGCCACCCGCGACGCCGAGCGGATCGCCGAACGCACGTTACGGCTGCTCGCCCGCACCGAGGCCGGGATCCGTCCAGTCCGCCTGCTCGGGGTCAGCCTGCACAATTTCACTGAGGCCAGGCGAGACGACACGGCGCATCCAGCCTTGCCGCTCTAACGTATCGTCGGGTTCCGCTTGTCGAACATAGGTGTTCGACCACTCGAGCCGCTCCGGGCACATCGTGCGGTCCCAAACGAGGATTCTGCACTCGTTCTGGAACGCCGGTGCCAGCCACGGCGCTTACGTGCGAACCCGTAGAGGGAGCGGCGCTGGGAATCGGGGCCCCCTCGAACGACCGAGCCGACGTGTGGGGCAGAGCCCCACCTCAGTACGACGCATGACCCGACCGACCGCCAAGTTTACGGGTATGATGCTGCCATGCTCAATGGCACCCGCCCCGGTATCCTTCGAAAGGTGCAGCCGATCAGTGTGCACGGCCAGGTCTCATCGGACGTATTCTTCAGTGACCAGGACGATCTGGATGGTCCCGTGCAGATGGCGCGCGTCGGTCCCGAGGCGATCGACCGGAACCTGGAACCGGGCGACCGGATCAACTTGGAGTACCTGCTCGGAAGCGTGACGAACGTCACGCGTGACACCGGACAGCCGTAGCCGCCCTTCCCGGTCACTCAGCGAGATCTAGCGCTATGATCTGCGCGCGGTCCCGCACGTAGAGCTTGGTGCCGACCAGCAACGGTGCCGTCCATGACGTCGCGTCGAAAAGCGCCGCCGACGATGACACGCTGAACCCATCCGGCGACAGCCGCCCAAGCACGAGGCTGCCGTCCACGTTGAGCATGATGGTCTTCCCGTCGGCAAGGAATGCGTCGGAGTCGGGATGCCACGTTGATCGCAATGAACGCTTCCAACCGACCCCGACCCACCTCATGACCTCACACTTCGGGGACGACGCCGACGTGGTAGACCTCGAGACCCTGGGTTGGCACGAACGGTTCGCCGAACCGTTCCGTCCGCACGCGATCGAGGGGCTGCATCCAGCTCGGGTCGCGGTCGCCCACAACTACCTGTATCAGCTGTACGTGGCCCGGGGCGAACTGATTGCCGAGGTAGCGGGCCGGCTGAAGCATCAGACGGCTGGTGCCGAGGGCATGCCAATCGTCGGTGACTGGGTCGCCATCCGGCCCAGCGAGACGGAACGCAAGGCGACCATCGAGGCGGTACTGCCCCGGCACACCTGTTTTTCCCGCAGGGCGGCCGGCGAACCCACTCAGCGACAGTTGGTGGCAGCCAACATCGATACGGTGTTCTTCGTATGCGGTCTCGACAACGACTTCAGTCTGCGGCGCATCGAGCGCTATCTTGTCGCCATCCGGAACAGCGGTGCCTCCGCGATCATCGTCCTGAACAAAGCCGACCTGTGCCCCGACGTCGAGGGAGCCCGCGGCGCCACCGCCGCGCTGGCGCCGGGAACGCCGGTTCACGTCACATGCTGCCTGGCGGACGGGGGCGCCGACACGCTCAGGGAGCATCTAGCCCCTGGTCAGACCGTTGCGCTGATGGGGTCGTCCGGGGTCGGCAAGTCCACCATCATCAACCGGCTGCTCGTCGCCGACCGGCAGCGGACCCGCGCGGTACGGAATAAGGGCGGCCGCGGCCGTCACACGACCACCCAGCGCGAGCTGATTCTGATCCCGGGCGGTGGGCTCCTGATCGACACGCCGGGCATGCGCGAGCTGCAGCTCTGGGACAGCACCGAAGCACTCAAAGACGCGTTCGACGACATCGACACACTGAGCGCCGGGTGCCGTTTCCGGGACTGCGCACACGACAAGGAGCCAGGGTGCGCTGTCCGCGCCGCGGTCGAGGACGGGCGGGTTGCGGCGGCACGCGTCAACAGCTACCGCCAGCTCAGCCGAGAGGGTGACCTCCTACGCCGCCGTCGAGAGGAGTTGGCGCAGACCGAGGAACAACGCCGCGTCACCCCCAGGCACCGCGCGATGCGCGCATCGCGGCACAACCGGCTGACCGACAAGGAATGAGGGGCCTATCTCCCGAGCCGCTCCAGTTCCTCGGCGTGGTCGGTCTCCTCGGCCAGCATGTCCTCGAGCCTGATGACGAGCCCCTTGTCGCCGTACGCCTCAGCCTGGGCGATCCGCCTGGCGTAATTCGCGATGACCTGCCGCTCGGCTGCGATGTCGATCGTCATCATCTCCTTGGCCGTACGGACTTTCTTGGGCATCGATGGATTGATGTCGAGCTCGCCCCCGAGCGCGGTGATCTTGTCCGCGAGGAACACCGCATGGTTCACTTCGCCCACGACATCCGCCTTCAGCTCCTCCCGCAGCTCATGCCCGAGTAACCCCGTGGCTGACGCGGAATGATACAGATACCGCAGCACCGCCTCGAGCTCGAGGTTGAGGTCCTCGTTTAGCCCGTCAATCAGATTCTGTTTCACACTTCGCTTTGTAACACTCCGCGTCGATCGCTTCGCCATCTTGCCTCCTGATGCACTGATAAGGGCCCCTCGCCTGGAGGCGGCCTCACGTCACATTCGTTCCGCGCCGGCATCGCGTACCGTTGATGCCTTCACGAAGCGTAGTGGTCTGATGATAGACCGGAGCGTCCGCCGAGCGACCGCCGCCACTGATGCGATGGTCCAGCAGCCCGGGCCAACGGCCCCGCTGCATTCGACGGGCGGTTTCACCGCGCGCTGACCGCGAAGCTCCGCCGCGGACCGCCCAGACAAAGATCACGGCCAGACCTTCATCACCAGCCCCCAGTACGCGGAGCTAGACATCTCGACCAGGCTACGGAGCCCCGCGTCATACGCAATGTGGTCACCCGCGCAAGACGTCTAGTGCACTCCACTGCCCATCTGGAGCATCGAGGGATCGGCGCCGAGCCGGCGGATGGCGGTTTCCCACATCCGGGTTGACTGGATGTCGAAGATAAGGTCGAGCTGAACGTCGGCGACGAGCCACGCTGATGCCAAGAGCTCGGCGTCGAGCTGTCCTGCACCCCACCCCGCATAGCCGGTCAGCAGCCTGGTTCGATCCGGGGGATCGTTCGCGAGGAGCTGCCGGAGCAGGTCCGGCGATGTCGACAAATACAACCCGTCGCCGACTTCCACCGCTTCGGCATCGGCCGGCTCGTCCCCCATCAGGATCCACCCTCGCTCCGGCTCGACCGGGCCGCCGATCCAGAGCTGCAGCCCGCTGTTCAAGTCGACCGGCGGCGTCAGACTCACGACCGACGAAGCCGCTGTGTCGGTCTGCCTGTTCAGGACCAGCCCGAATGCGCCCTCTTCACCGTGCTCGCACAGCAGCACGACCGTCTGCTTGAAATTCGGATCATTGAGTTGCGGCATCGAGAGCAACAACTTCGGCGCCAGCGAGTCGCCGTGTCCCAGCTTGGTCATGTCGCTCGTTGATCTTAGCAGGTTGTACGCGGAGAGTCCGAGCGACGTCATCGGCGCCGGGCCAGACGGTCCCACGCCCAGCGTGTGTGCTCGACGACCAGCGGCTCGGCGATCGACCCGGCGTCGGGCCGGCCGGCTTCCCGATCGCCACCCAGCGCCGACACCGCCTCCCGCTCGCCGCTATTACCGATCGCCACCGCCAGATTCCGGCGCAACCGCTTCACGCGCACGCGTGTCATCGGACCGCCACGGATGGCGGCGCGCAGCTCGGCGTCCGACTGCGACCACAGGCTGGCCAACCGTGGCCGGTCGAGCGGCGGACGCGGCTGCCAGACCGGATCGGTGCTGATCGGCGGAGTGTCATTGTAAGGACAGACCTCCTGGCAGATGTCACAGCCATACACGTGCGTACCGAGCCCGGCGCGTCGCTCCGCCGGAATCGCCTCCTTCGTCTCGATCGTCAGATAAGACAGACACCGCGTCGAGTCGAGCACCCCCGGCTCTACAAGTGCGGCGGTCGGACAGGCGTCCAGACACAACGTGCAGGTTCCGCACTGATCGAGCCCGGGGGGATCAGGTTCGAACGTGAGACTGCACAGGATCTCCGACAGGAAGAGCCACGACCCGAGCTCAGGGTTGATGAGACAGGTGTTCTTGCCGACCCATCCTAGACCCGCCTGCTGAGCATACACCCGCTCCTGCACCGGTCCCGTGTCGACGTAGACTCGGGTCTCGAACGGCACCGGATACCGGTCCACCATCCAATCGCGCAGGGCTCCGGTGCGCGCCCCGAGGACATCGTGATAGTCCTTGCCCCACGCATATCTGGAGATCACCGCCTCGCCAGGATCGTCGATCTCGGTCGAGTATGGCCGGTCGGTGTTGTAGAGCGTGCCCAGGACGACAACGGACCGGGCCGACGGCATGACCGCCCGCACGTCGGCACGTCGATCGGCCGTACGGGCCAGATAACCCATCTCGCCAGCGAACCCGCTGTCGAGCCACCGACGCAGGGTACCCAGTTCGCGGAACGCCGCCGCAGGCGCGATACCGCAGAGGTCGAACCCCAACTCGTGAGCGTGAGTCTTGACGGCCTCCGTGGTCAACATCTGGAAGGGACCTCTCGGCCCTTTGATCTACTGAACGGCTTCGAGATCCGAGTGAGCGGGTCTGGTCCTCAGAAACTGTACCGCAGGCCGAACTGCATCTCACGGGCGTTCTGGGCGCTAAAGATGCGACCAAAGTTCGGCGTGCCGAAGACCCGGTTCGGCACGTCGAAATTGGCCCGGTTGAGCAGGTTGAAGATCTCCCAGCGGAACTCCAGGCGACCCTGCTCGCTGACGTACCAGGACTTCTGGATCGAGACATCGACATTCGCCAACCCGGGGGCGAGCACGCTGTTGCGACCGGCGCTGCCGAAAACGAAAGGATCTTGCAGAGCGAATGCGCCGATATTGAACCACTGGTCCGGCGACCGCTGGCCGGCCGGCAGGTTCGGGTCGCCGATCTGGTCTGGACGTTGCGCCGGGCCGGACCCGATGTTGGCGCGATCTTGCGCGAGGTTGACGGTGAACGGCGCCCCCGACTGCAGGGTAACGACAGTGTTCACGCGCCAGCCGCCGGCCAACGCCTCCTTCGCGCCGCCTGCTCCCTCGAGGAACGGAAACTGATAGCTGGCACTGGCGACGAACTGGTGCCGGTGGTCGAAGCTCGACAAGGCGACCTCGCCCGGGAAGATGTTGCGGACATTCTGCGGGACATTCGACTCGAATGCGGTGGCGCCTGGGCTCGACGCGTCGTCTCTCGATTTCGACAGGGTATACGCGACGTTGAACGAGTACCCCCTGTCGAACCGGCGTTCCCCCTTGAACGTCACCGCGTGATAAATCGACGTGCCGTCGAACCGGATCGCGCGGATCGAGCTGAGCTGCGGAATCGGCCGCCGCGAGTCGATGGCACCGGGCCCAGGCTCCGGCACGTTTCGGATGGTGGAGTTGTCGGCTCCGATGGTGTACGAGCCCATGTAGGACACCTCCACCATCGTCTGTGGCAGCGCCTCCACCTGAATGCCTCCGCTCCAGGTCTGCGTGTACTCGACCTGGAAATCGTGGTCCATGATCTCGCCGCCGATGCTACCAGTCGCATCGCTCGTCAGGATGTCCCGCGTCCGAAGCATCGGCACTAGCTGGTCCGACGGCGCATCCACCTGCTTCAGGAAGAAGAACGGTAGGTTCCGCGTGAACGCCGTCTGCACGCTGTAGGCCCACTGGTTGAGGAAGATGCCATAGCCGCCCCGTACCACCGCCGGCCGCTCCTCGCCGAGCGACAACGCGAAACCGAAACGTGGCGCGAACCGCTTCTTACTCGGTCGCAGCAGGCTCCGCTCCCAACCGATCTCGGCGGACGTCACCCAGGGGATCGGGATCAACGGCAGCAGTGCCTCGGCCTCTGGCGAGATATTGCCCACGTCGTCACTCGCGATCACGTACCGCCCGCCCGGCACCGACAGGTCGATCGTCGACAACCGGTTGTCGACGTCCTTCATGTGAGCATTGATCTCGTACCGCAGCCCGTAGTTGAACGTCAGATTGCCCCGAGCGCGCCAGTCGTCCTGCGCGTAGACATGCAGCCAGGTCGTGCGTGAGTCCTCCGTACCACCGCCGATCCCGGACCGCGCCGAGGTTGGAAACCCCAGGAGAAAGTCCGCGAGCGCATTGCCGGTCCACTGCCCGGTGTAAGTGAACGCGCCCCGCGCGGTGTCGGCGTTGACAGGGCGGAACTTCAGATGAAACAGGTAGCCGCCGAACTTGAAGCGGTGATCGCCCCGGTCGATCAGGAAGTTGTCGTAGATCTCTATGTGCTCGTTCTCCCGCGACACGAAGGTCGTCGGGTCGCCCATGGTGCTGTAGAGCCCAGAGGTCGAGATCTGCGGGAACCCCAGGTCCCGGGGGTTCCCGCTGACGCCAGTCAGCCCAACCTGATCGGCGAAGTCGACCCCGGCGTTGAGGCTCGCCTGACCGCCGGTCACCGACATGTAACCGAAACGGAACTCGTTCAGCATGTTGGTGCCGAAAGTCCGCGTATGACTGACCCCCAGGTTGCGGGTCGTCGTGTCGAGGGTACGCCCGAAGCCGGGCACGAGCGCCTCCTGCTGCACGCCGGTACCGAACGGCTGAACCTCGTCGGCATCGAAACTGCTGAACCGCACAAACATCCGGTCCGTGTCGCTCAGCCGGTGGTCAAGTCGCACACTGAACTGATGGACGTCCGTATCCTGCGATTCCACCGACGTCAGGTTCTGAAACGTCCCGTCGGCATTCGGCAGAGCGACGTTGTCGAGGAACGCCCGTGCGATCGGATCGAGCCGGCCAGCCGGGATCCGGTTGTCGGCGAACGGCGTACAGGCGCCGGTCGCCGCGTTGATGGTACTCGGGTCGCAGATCGGATCGAACCCCGAGAAATCGCCGGCCCGCAGCGCCGCGTCCGGCACAGAGAAAGTCTTGGTGATTGACCGGCGAGTGTACTGACGCTCGTAGCTGACGAACAGAAAGCTGCGGTCCCGCACGATTGGCCCGCCGAAAGAGCCCCCGAACTGATGCTGGTCGAGCGGCGGCACCGGCGCGCCCTTATCGTCGAAGAAGTTGTGCTCGTCAAACCGGTCGTCGCGGACGAATTCGAAGAGGCTGCCGTGGATGCTGTTGGCACCCGACTTGGTCGCGACGTTGATCAACGCAGACGCCTTGCCCCCGAACTCGGGTGGATACATCGACTTCTGGATCTTGAACTCCTGGATCGAGTCGACCGAAGGATTGATGACCAGGTTGTTGAACAGCTCGTCGGTCACCTTGAACCCGTCGAGCAGATAGATGTTGTGCCCGGCGCGCTGCCCGCCCACGTTGGGGAGCGGCCCGGCCTGCTGCAGCGCCCCGCCGCGTGTGCCGCCTGGCGGCAAAACCACCGCGTCGCTCAACTGCGCCAACTGAAGGAACTGCCGACCGTTGAGCGGGATTTGCTCGAGCTCGCGCGTTTCGATGATGTCGCTGATCTCGGCGGAGGTCACCTGCAACAGCGGCGCGCTGACCTCGACCGAGACCTCCTCGCTGAGTGCCCCGATCGATAGAGTGAACTCCAGCTGTACAGTCCGCCCGATTTCGATGGTTATACCGGTCCGGATCACCCGCTGGAACCCGGGCAGCTCGGCGGTGACTTCCCACTCGCCGCTGGACAGCGCCGGCAGGAAAAACCGGCCCGCTGCATCGGTCACCCGCTCGACGGTGAAGCCGCTGGCCGGATGGGTGGCGACAACCGTGGCGCCGGGCAGCACGCCACCGCCGGTGTCGACGACGACGCCGTCGATCTCACCGGTGTTGGTCTGCGCAGACGGACCGGCGCCGGTCGCAAGCAACACGGCGAACAGCGCGGCCCAACAGCGTCGGCCAGACACGCACGCCAGTCGCTCCCCTACCCTGCGGGCCCGGAACGGTCGGTTCGTCCACATGCGAGTGTAACGGTCTCGACACGGGTCGGAGGCGGCCCCAGACAAACCGGCCGGTCGATAGTGACCGACTCCACCGCCCCATAGAAAGCGGTCATTGTACCCCATGTTTTTCAGCTCAAATAACCTGCCGACCGGCCTCGCGGGACGCTAAAACAGACAGGGTCACGGCGTGTTCGTCAATCCGCCGCGAATGGACCACCTCGACCCACGGGACGAACCGGTCCAATACCTGCCTGTCACTGTTCAGCATTCAAACGCTGACACAGCCTGACTGCTCCAGCGGATCAAGGCGTAGATCGCGTGGGGATGGCATGCCTGAGGCTACCCGTAGGCACGGTCCGCGCACATTCCTGCCCCGTTCTCCGTTCCCACATCCGTGGTCCCTCGACGCTGCGTCTGACGGTTGACCGCCCTGCGTGAAGCACTCATGGCACATGCATCAGGTGCCAGCGACTGACCTGACCCCCTGAGATCGTTCCAGCCCGATGGATAGAATTCTGGCGGTACGAACCGGTAGGCAGGATTCCACGGAAGCGATACAGCACCGCGCAGATCATCACAACACTGCGCCAGGCCGAGGTGGAGTTAAGCCGTGGG